>Ga0209941_1000047_pt1 | contig 280583 bp, 236 predicted proteins | sample ThiBiot_300_plan_FD_183945 | JGI IMG/M metagenome (GOLD analysis project Ga0209941, IMG submission 183945) | Wastewater bioreactor microbial communities from Cape Town, South Africa - Thiocy_solids_1 (SPAdes) | ecosystem: Engineered > Bioremediation > Thiocyanate > Unclassified | place: South... | reverse complement strand
CCGAAGAAGGTCGCCATCGTTGCCTGCATGCGCAAACTCCTGACCATCCTCAACGCCATGGTCCGCGATGGTCAACCTTGGCGCGCACAACCACATATCGCTTGACTGCAAACACAGTTGCTCTCCCCTGACAGCTTCATCGTTGGGGGAGAGGGGGCAATCCGCAGCTTTTCGACACACTCCCTTCCCCGGCAAAGCACAGGAGCGAGTGGGAATGCGAGCCGCGTGACCGCGGTCATTGGCCCAACGGGCGCGTGGCCGCTACCCTTGGCGGACACGCTCATGAGGTGGCCATGCACGGTGAATACAAAATGCCCGGCGGCAAGCTGGTGGTGATCGATCTTGAGGTGCGGGACGGCAAACTGGCCAACGTGCAGTTGAGTGGGGACTTTTTCCTCGAACCCGACAGCCTGCTGCACGTGATCGACGCCGTGCTCGACGGGCTGGATGCGCGGCTTCCCCACCCCGCCATCGTCGAGGCCATCGACTCGGCCATCCCCGATACGGCGATGCTATACGGCATTTCCTCCGATGCGGTGGCCACGGCGGTGCAACGCGCGCTGCACGGGGAGCACGGCGCATGAGCCGCACGACCTGGCGCGATCACGACTGGCAGCTGATCCACGCCGGCCCGCAAACCCCCAGCCAGCACATGGCGCTGGACGCGGTGCTGACCGATGAAGTGGGCGCCGGGCGGCGCAAGCCGACCTTGCGCATCTGGGAGTGGGCCTCCTCGGCGGTGGTGATCGGCCGCTTCCAGTCGCTGCGCAACGAAGTCGACGCCGAGGCCGCGCAGCGCCACCACATCGAGGTGGTGCGGCGGATCAGCGGCGGCGGCGCCATGTTCATCGAGCCCGGCAATACCATCACCTACTCGCTCTATGCGCCGCTCTCACTGATCCACGGCCTGCCGTTCAGCGAGGCCTACGCCTACATGGACGAGTGGGTGCTGACGGCATTGGGCGAACTGGGCATCAAAGCCTGGTACCAGCCGCTCAACGACATCACCTCGGCCGGCGGCAAGATTGCCGGCGCTGCGCAGGTGCGGCGCAGCGGCGCGGTGCTGCATCACGTCACCATGGCCTACGACATCGACACCGCCAAGATGCTGGAGGTGCTGCGCATCGGGCGCGAGAAGCTCTCCGACAAGGGCACCAAGAGTGCCGCCAAGCGGGTCGATCCCCTGCGCAGCCAGACCGGCCTGCCGCGGGCCATCGTGATCAATGCCATGATCGCCACCTTCGGCCGGCTGCACGGTCTCCGCGGCGACACGCTGCGCGCGGAGGAACTCGCCGCGGCCGAGGTGCAGGCGGCGGAGAAATTCGCCACCCCGGCATGGACCGCCGACGTGCCCTGAAGGAACGCGGCGCGGCTACATGCGGGTCATCGACCAGGACACCACATGCCCGCCGCTGTACGGCATCACGCCATGGAACGGCCGCGGATCGTCGTCGAACACCAGCGGCAGGAAATGGCGGTCGCCATCCCACATCGGCAACTCGTGCAGGCGGTCGCGCGCAACCCACTCCAGCGCGCCCTCGTGGTTGCCGGCCAGCGGCGTGCCCGTATAACTTTCGATCAGGAAGATGAAACCGAACCAATCCTCGCCGTGCAGGCCAAACCCGGGCCAGTTCACCGTCCCGCGCAAATGCATCGCGGTACAAGTGATGCCGGCCTCTTCCATGATCTCCCGGCGCATGCCGGCCGCCACGTCCTCATTGGCTTCCAGCTTGCCGCCCAGGCCGTTGTATTTTCCAAAGTGCTGGTCATCGGCGCGCGCATTGCGGTGGATCATCAGCACTTGCTTGGCATCGGGAGACAGTACAAATCCCAAGGTACCCATGATTGGCGCATACGGCATGGTGCCATCCAGCGATTCGAAACCAACAGTGTAACGGCGGCCACCGTCGCCGGCCCGCATCTTCCCGGCGCCCTTGCGTCCATCCACCTGCGCAGCGACCATCACCGGATGAGCCGATTCCAACTCGCCACGCCACGCAACCACCATCACCACCGGGTGGGGCACCGCCTGCTGCTGCCCTGGCTGCTGGCCAGCCTGTGCGCGTGCACCGGTGCGGCAGCCCCGCTGGAGAGCAACGAGATCACCTACGCCGGGCAGAACTACCGCGTGGTGCGCATCGACCTCAAGCACGAGTCGCTGTCGCTGCACTGGCGCAACCCGCAGAACGGCCAGGCCTTCGGCAGCATCGAATCGCTGCGCACCTGGGGCGCCGGCCACGGCCAGCGCCTGTTGTTTGCCGCCAACGCCGGCATCTACGACAAGCAGTCCGCGCCGCTGGGCCTGCACGTGGAGCACGGCAAGACCCTGGTGCCGCTGAACCTGGCCCACGGCAACCCGGCATCCGGCAATTTCTCCCTGCTGCCCAACGGCGTGTTTGCCATCTACCCCGACGGCCACGCCGCAGTACGCACCAGCGAAGAGTTCAAGGCCGACGGCAAGCCTGCGCAATGGGCCACGCAATCCGGGCCCATGCTGGTCATCGACGGCAAGCTCAACCCCCAGTTCATCGATGATTCCGGCAGCGTGAAGTTCCGTAGCGGGGTATGTGCGCAAACGCCGGACAAGGTGGTGTTTGCGGTCAGCGAGGTGCCGGTCAACTTCCATGCCTTCGCCAGCCTGTTCCGCGACCAGCTCGGCTGCCGCGACGCCCTGTACCTGGATGGCAGCATCTCGCAGCTGTACGTGGACGGCCAGGATTACGCGGGAGCCCCGAATTTCATGGTCAAGCCCTACGCCGGCATCTTCGCCGTGTTCGCCAAGCCATGACGGCACGGCATTGGCGCGTGCTGCGCTGGTCCGGCGCCGCGCTGCTGGCGGCGGTCATCGTGCTTGCGGGCACAGGATGGTGGCTGCTGGCTGGCAGCCGCGCGCAGTTGGATGGCCACCGCGCCGTGGCCGGCCTGCATGACCGTGTCACCCTGCAGCGCGATGCACTCGGCACGCTCACCGTGACCGGCAGCGACCGCGGCGACATCAGCTACGCCCTGGGTTTCGTGCATGCGCAGGAGCGCTTTTTCGGCATGGACCTGATGCGCCGCGCCGCGGCCGGCGAGCTGGCTGCCCTGCTCGGTCCGCGCGCTCTGCCGCTGGATCTGGACCATCGCCGGCACCGCCTGCGCGCCGTCGTGCACGCCGCCTACCTGCAGCTGCCGGCTGATCAGCAGGCGCAATTGCAACGCTATCGCGACGGGGTCAACGCCGGGCTGGCCGCCTTGCACGTGCGGCCCTGGGAATACCTGCTGCTGCGGGCCAAGCCGCAGCCCTGGCAGGTGGACGACAGCATGCTGATGATCGCCGCCATGTACCTGCAATTGCAGGGCGACGGCGGCAATACGCGCGAATTGCGCCTGGCGCAAATGCGCGCGGTCCTGCCAAAGCCACTGGCAGATTTCCTGCTGGCCCCCGACCCGGACTGGGAGGCGCCGCTGCAGGGCGCGCTGTCGCGCCGCCCGGTGCTGCCCGGCGCCGCGGTGATCGACCTGCACGCGCAACCGGCGCGCCCGGCCAGCGCCAGCCTTGCCGTGGCATTACGCCCGGCAACGCAGTCGCATTATGCCGGCAGCAACAGCTTTGCCGTCGCCGGCAAGCTGGCCGCGAACGGCGCGGCACTCCTGGCCAACGACATGCACCTGCATCTCGGCGTGCCGAACATATGGTTCCGTACCCGCCTGCGCTACCCCGATCCCGGCGCGCCGGGCGGCCAGCGCGACCTCAACGGCGTGAGCTTGCCCGGCATGCCGGCCCTGGTCGTCGGCTCCAACGGCCAGGTCGCCTGGGGCTTCACCAACAGCGCCGGCGACTGGGCCGACTGGGTGCGCGTGCTGCGCGATCCCGACGACCTGGAGCGCTACCAGGTGCCGGACGGCTGGGCGCGGATCGCGCACCACACCGAACGCATCGTGGTCAAGGGTGGCAAGGACGTGACGCTGGACGTCGCGCAGACCCGCTGGGGACCGATCATGGGCACGGATACCGATGGCACGCCGCTGGCGCTGTCCTGGGTCGGCGCCCAGCCGCGCGCGTACAACCTGGAACTGGTAGGCATGGAGCACGCCGCCACGATCGGCGCCGCGCTCGACCTCGGGCCGCAGCTCGGTATCCCGGCGCAAAATCTGCTGGTGGCGGATCATGCCGGTCACATCGGTTGGACCCTTGCCGGCAACAGCCTGCCGCTGCGTGGTCCGGCCGATCCGCTATTGCCGGCCGACTGGTCGACCGCCGGCAGCGCCTGGCAGGGCTGGGCCACGGCAAGCCAGTACCCGCGCATCGAAGACCCGGCATCGGACCGCCTGTGGACGGCCAACAACCGCACCACGGGCGGCGCCGCCCTGGCCCTGCTCGGCAATGGCGGCTATGACCTCGGTGCCCGCGCGCAGCAGATCCGCAACGACCTCTACGCACACCGGTTCTTCGCGTCCGGCACCCTCACCGACATCCAGCTCGACGACCGCGCCACGCTGCTCACGCGCTGGCAGCGCCTGCTGCAGAACACCCTGGCCGACGCCACCGATCCCGGCCTGCAGCAGCTGCGCAAGCTCACTGCCAACTGGCAGGATCGGGCCGCGACACGCAGCGTGGATTACCGGCTGGTGCGCGAATTCCGCATCCAGGTCACCGACGCCGCCCTGGCACCGTTCGTGGCCATGGTCAGGGAGCGCTATCCGGACTTCGCCTGGCCGCAGGGCAGTCCGACCGAAGCCGCGGTGTGGATGCTGATCCGCGCCCGACCGGAACACCTGCTCGACCGCCAGTACGCCGACTGGCATGCGCTGCTGGTGGCTGCCGCACGCAAGGTGGTGGCCACACTCGGCACCCAGCCCGGCGGCCTCGCCGCCCGCAGTTGGGGTGAGCACAACCGCAGCGCCATCCGCCATCCACTCGCACCGGCATTGCCGGCCTGGCTGGCGCACTTCATCGACATGCCCGACCAGGCGTTGCCCGGCGACCGCGACATGCCACGTGTCGCCGCGCCGGGATTCGGTGCCTCCGAACGCCTCGCCGTCGCGCCCGGTGACGAAGCTCACGGCACGTTGAGCATGCCTGGCGGACAAAGTGACAACCCGCTGTCGCCGTTCTTTGGCGCCGGGCATGCGGATTGGGTCCGGGGTCGCGCCACGCCGCTGCTGCCCGGTCCCGTCCGGCACACCTTGACCCTGATCCCTGCACGATGAGCAAGCACGACGACCTGTATCGCCTGAACCGGCTGCTGGACCGCATGGAGCGGAGGCTGCCGGCCTGGTTGATGCGCATGCTGCGCTGGCTGCGCGCGCCCGCCTCGCGCTGGGTGCGCCTGCCCCTCGGCATCTTCCTGATCGCGGGCGGGTTGCTCGCCATCCTGCCCGTGTTCGGTCTGTGGATGCTGCCGTTCGGCTTCCTCTTGCTCGCGCTGGACGTGCCCCTGCTGCGCCGTCCGGCACGCCGCGGCACGCTGTGCGTCGAGCGCCGCTACGTCCGCTGGAGCCGCGAGCGTCGCGCCTGCCGCAAGATGGACCGCTGAGGGAAAGACAGCACGTCCTGCGCGGCCATGGACACCGGCCTGGAGCCGGGCGCCGGCTGCCCCGAAGCGCCCCTCTGACGAACCCAATGCAGCGCGTCTTTTTGGTGCTAGTGTGAGCGTCGCCGAGCTGTCGGACCCACGGTCCAGACAGTCCGACAGGCGTTATCCAGCAGGCGTTGCGAGGATTTCCCGGCAAGGGAATGCTGCAGTCTGACCCGGAAGCAGTACGCCATGACCCCGGTTTGTCCGCCGCCGGCTTTCCAATATCGCGCATTCATCAGCTACAGCCATCGGGATCGGGCCTGGGCCGACTGGCTGCACAAGGCGCTCGAAACCTACCCCATTCCCCCACGGCTGGTCGGGCAGGTCACCGCTGCTGGCGTGATCCCGAGGCGCCTTGCGCCAATCTTTCGCGACCGCGACGAGCTGGCCAGTTCGACCGATCTCGGGCGCAAGGTGAACGAGGCGCTCGCGCAATCCGCGAGCCTCATCGTCATCTGTTCCCCACGTTCGGCAAGCTCGCGCTGGGTCGAGGCCGAAGTGCTGGCGTTCAAGCGCCTGGGCCGCAGCGACAACGTGTTCTGCCTGATCATCGACGGCGAGCCGAATGCCAGCGACCAGCCCGCGCAGGCGCACGCGGAATGTTTCACGCCGGCCTTGCGCTTTCAACTCGATGCCAGCGGGCAACCCACTTCCATACGCACCGAACCCATTGCCGCGGACGCACGCCAGGGCAGGGATGGCAAGCGCAACGCGCGGCTGAAACTGATCGCCGGCATGCTCGATGTCAGTTACGACGCCTTGAAACGGCGCGAGCTGCAACGCCACCATCGGCGATTGGCGACGACGACGGCGCTGGCGTTGCTGGTGGCGGCGGTGACCGGGGTACTGGCGATCGACGCCTGGATCGCGCGCCACAACGCGATCGTCGCCCGTGAATCGGCCACGGCCGCGCAGGCCGCCGCCGAACGCCGCCAGAAGCAGGCCGAAGGCCTGGTCGGCTTCATGCTCGGCAACCTCAACGATCGACTGACCGAGGTCGGGCGACTCGACATCATGCAGGCGGTCGACGACAAGGCCATGGCGTATTACACGTCCCTGCCGACCACGGATGTGACCGATACCGCGCTCGCCGGGCGCGCCATGGCCATGGAGAAAATCGGCTACGTGCGGCAAGCCCAAGGGCGCCTACCGGACGCGCTCGATGCCTTCCAGGCCGCCGCGCGGATTTCCACCGCCTTGGTCAAGGCGGCGCCAGCCAACACGGCACGGCAACTCCAGTATGTGCGGACGCTCGCGTTCATCGGCCAGACGCACTGGGCGCAAGGCGAGCTGGATGCGGCGCAGGCCAGCTACGCGGAGGCGCAAGCGGTGCTGCTGCGCTCCGCACCGCAAGCTGCGCACGACCGCACACTGCAGTTCGAACTGGAGATGATCGACAACGACCTCGGTCATGTCCTCGAGGCCCGTGGCCAGTTGGACCAGGCGCGGGTGCCCTATCAGGCGGCGTTGGAGCTTTCCCGGCAACTTGTCGCCGCCGCTCCCGACAGAACCGAATGGGCCGTCGAACTCGGAGGTGCGCACAACAATCTGGGCAAGCTCGCGCTACTGCACGGCGACCTCGCCACCGCGATCACCGAATATGCGGCCGATGACACGATCGAATCCGCGCTGGCGGCACGCGATCCGGCAAACAACAATCAGCGCGATGCCGTGCTCACGGTACGCGCGATCCTGGGTCGCACCTTGGCCTTGGCCGGTGCTGACGCCATGGGGATCGACCTGCTGCAACAGTCGGTCCAGGACGCCACCGTGCTGGTGCAGATCAATCCACACAACAGTGGCTACCAGGACGACCTCGCGCGCTATGCGGCGCAGCTGGCGCGGCTGCAACGCCTGGCGGGCAAGCCCGCCGCTGCCCGCAGGCTGAGCGCACAGTCAGCGGCGATCCTCACCGAGCTGGTGCGGCGCGATTCCAGCAATGCGCTCCTGCAGGGCGAACTGGCGGCAACCCAACTGGAACAGGCTGCCGAATCGTTCGCCGGCAACCAGGTGATCGCGGCCCGCGCGAAGATACGGGCGCCGCTGGCGACGCTCACCCGCCTGTCCCGCCAGCAACCCCACGACCGCGGGATCCTGCTGGCCGGCCTGGAGGCGAAATTGTTGCTGGCCGCGCTCAGCACCAATGCAGCAACCGCAGCCGGCTTGCGCCGGGCCGTGCTCACTGCGGCGCAAAGCCAGGCCAGCGGCAAGGACGACCCACGCCTGCTCGCGCTGCAGGCCGAGGCGTTGTTGGCACTGGCCCGCAACGACCAGGCCCAACAGCTGATCCCGCGCCTGTGGCGCAGCGGCTATCGCGACGCGGAGTTGCTCGCGATCCTGCGGCGCCGACACATCGCTTATCCAGTGAACGCGGCGTTCGCGCGTCGACTGCCGGCAAGCAAGCAACCAGAGCAATCGGCACGCGTCGGTCCTGACACGTCGTACAGGGGCAACACCGGCATCCGCCGGCACGGAGATCCCACGTAACACACACCGGAGTCGACCATGAGCAACGAACAGAACATCGAACTGCAAGTGCGCCTGGAACACGACCCGCGCGACGGCGACGACTACAACATACTCGTCATCAACGAGGGCAAGCACCACCACGCGTTCGACAAGCTGCAGCATCCAGACCATGTACACACGATTTCCTGGACCCTCGCGGGAAATGCGCGTGGTGGCGAATTCTGTGCACTCGACGACCCCGCCAACCCGGGCTTCATGTGGTTGGTGAGGACGCCTGACGGGAGGATTTTCAACCAGCTCAAACGGGTCGCCGCGAACAAATTGAGCATCGCCAACCATCATCGCGACAAGGCCAGCGAGGGTCGGTGGTATTACCAGCTGTTTGCGCGTTTTGGCGACCGGGTCTACGGCGTGCCGCTGACGTTTGCCGCCGGCATGGCAAACAACCCCAATCCGTCAATCAAGAATACGTAAGCCCGTGCGTACCCGCCAATCCACGGGCTCGAGGACCGCGAATGTGGCCGGCCGCCTGCGCCCGACACACGGGCGTGGGCGGCATGTCGAAGCGGTCGATCCCGCGGTGCGCGTGGCGCCCCACTCGCGCCGACCGGGAATTGGCGCGAGTGCGCGGGACAAGTGCCAGCGACCACCGGTTCCCGCCGCCAGAGGACTGCCCGAGTGAACATCGTCGTCACGCCGCTGGTGATCGGAGTCACCAGCCACCGCAACCTCCGTGCGGAAGAGATCGAACCGATCCGGCAACACGTCCGTACATTCTTCGCCCAGATGCGGCACGAGCTGCCCAGCATGCCCCTGCTGCTGCTCTCGGCGCTCGCCGCCGGTGGCGACCAGTTGGTGGCGCAAGAAGCGCTGGACGCTGGCGCCCGGTTGCTGGTTCCGCTGCCGTTGCCGCTCGACATGTACCTGGATGACTTCACCGACGCCGCAACACGCCTGAAATTCGAGACCCTGTGCGCGCAGGCCACCGTGATCCCCTTGCCGCTGCCATCCGGCCAGGTGCTTGCGGACCTCCGTGCACCGGGCACCCAGCGTGACCACCAGTACGCGCGCGGCGGCGTGTACATCGCCAGCCATTGCCACATCCTGCTGGCGATCTGGGACGGCAAACCATCGCCCCGGGTCGGCGGCACGGCACAGACCGTGCGCTACCACCTGAGCGGGGCGCCGCCAGGCCAGAGTGAGCGGCGGGCAAACAGCCGTCACGTGCTCGGAGCCGCCGACGAGCACCTCCTGTACCACATCGTCTGCTCCCGCGACACCGTCGTTGGCGCACCCGCCGCCGGCTTGCGCCCGCTGCAGACATTGTGGCGCACCACCGATGGGACACTGCCCGCAGGGGCGGACAAGCCGGATGAGTTCCAGCGCATGTTCGCGCACATGGCCACATTCAATGCGGACTGCACGAAATACGCCCCCGCCATGAGTGCAAGCTCCACGCCGGAGCCTCGCGAGACCTCCGTCCCCGGCAGCGTCGAAGATCTGTTCCACGCCGCCGACTGGTTGGCGCTGCACTTCCAGCGCCGCGTGCTGCTCGCGCTGCGCTCCACCTATACGCTTGCCGCGCTGATGGGCATCGCGTTCACCTGCTACGCGCACCTGCCGGATGAAAATTACCTGATCTACCTGTTCTTGCTGCTGTTCGCCCTTGGTGCGTTGGTTGCCGTGCTCGCCCAGCGCCGCGACTGGCACCGCAAGTACCTGGATTACCGCGCGCTTGCCGAAGGGCTGCGCGTCCAGTCGTACTGGCGCCGTGCCGGAATTGCAACGAACAGCGGGCACGAATTCGCACACGAAAATTTCCTGCAGAAGCAGAACGTCGAACTCGGCTGGATTCGCAACGTGATGCGCGCTTCCGGGCTGTATCCGGCAACTGCAGCGACGCTGCCTGCGGGCGGCGAGCTGCCTGCCGTCATCGCCGAATGGGTCGGCGAACCAGGCCGCTCCGGACAGGTTTACTACTACGAACGCAAGACGGCAGAGCGCACGCGACTGCACCACATTACGGCAGCCATCGGTTCAACCAGCTTGTGGGGCGGCATCGCGATCAGCGTGTTCCTTGCGCTGTTCGTGTTCAAGCTTTCGCTGGAGGCCAAAACCACGCTGGTGACCGCAATGGCTGTGCTGTCGATCATCGCCGCGGTGCGCGAGGCCTATGCCTACCGCAAGGCGGACAAGGAACTGATCAAGCAATATCGCTTCATGCAGCGCATCTTTGTCAGCGCCCGCCATGCACTGGACCGCGCAGGCGACGCGGACGAACAGCGCGAAATCCTGCTTGCGCTGGGCGACGCCGCTCTGACAGAGCATGCCGAGTGGACCTTGATGCAGCGCGAGCGCCAGGTGGAACAAGGCAAGCTGTGAGGCAAGCGGTCATCGGCCAGGGTGATCGCCTTGACTGGCCTTGCGCATCCACATCCGCATTGCGGTCGCGAGGCAATCCTGTAGTCAACTCAGCAGGCGCTCGCAGATGGCCTGATAGACGGCCGGGAGCTTTTCCAGCTCCTCCAGCGCGATGCACTCGTCGACTTTGTGGATGCTGGCGTTGACCGGGCCGATCTCCACCACCTCGGCGCCGAGCGGTGCGATGAAGCGGCCGTCCGAAGTACCACCGCCGGTGCTCTGCTCCGGCTCGTGGCCGCACAGCCCGCGGCATACGTCCACCACGACTTCGCGCAGCCGGCCGCCGGGTGGGGCCAGGAACGGCTCGCCCGACAGGTTCCAATCGACCTGGTAGTCCACGTCGTGCCGACGCAGGATTGCCTCGCTGCGCACGCGCAAGGACTCCACCGTGCTGGCGGTGCCGTAGCGGAAATTGAACAGCGCCGTCAGCTCGCCTGGAATGACGTTGGTCGCGCCGGTGCCGGCATGCAGGTTGGAGACCTGCATGGACGTGGGCGGAAAATCCGCGTTGCCTTCATCCCAGTGTTCGGCCGCCAGCTCGGCCAGCGCCGGGGCAAACGCGTGGATCGGATTCAGCGCGTTTTCCGCGTAGGCGACGTGTCCCTGCACGCCGCGTACGTGCAGCGTGGCCGACAATGAGCCGCGGCGTCCCACGCGGATGCGGTCGCCCAGCGCGTTGATCGCCGACGGCTCGCCGACGACGCACCAGTCGATGCGCTCGCCAATGGCCCGGAAGCGCTCGGCCAGCTTGCGCACGCCATCCAGGTTGGCCGGCCCTTCTTCGTCGCTGGTCAACAGCAGGCCCACGCGGCCGGCATGCGCCGGGCAGGCCGCCACGAACTGCTCCAGCGCCACCACCATGGCCGCCACCCCACCCTTCATGTCGGCGGCGCCACGGCCGTACAGGCGGCCATCCCGGATGGCCGGCGTGAATGGCGGGCTGCGCCAATCGGCCTCAGGCCCGCTCGGCACCACGTCGGTATGGCCGAGGAACATCAGCAGCGGCGACGGATCGGGCATGCCGGCTGCACCATGCGTCGCCCAGAGATTGTCGACCGGGCCCTGCCGAACGTACTCGATGCGAAACCCGGCGCGCGCCAGCCGCGCGCCGATCAGCGCCTGGCAACCGGCATCGTCCGGGGTCAGCGAAGGGCGGGCGATCAACTCGCTGGCAAGATCCAGGACGGCGGACATGGGCTGACTGCTCTGCACAACGGCGACGCTGCAGCATAGCAAGCCCCAGGAGCGTGGGCCTTCAAGCCCCCAGCGCCACGCCCAGCAGGTGGCCGACGACATAGGTGACGGCCGCCGCGGCCGTGGTGATCGCCGCCTGCCGCGCGATCGAGAACAGCACGCCGCGGCCGGTGAACAGGGCGGTCCCCAGGCCGATCAGGGTGAGGCCCAGCAGCGTCGTGCAGGCACTGGCGACCAGCGCGGCCTTCCCTCCCAGGAAAAAATACGGGCCCACGGGAAACCACGCGCCGCACGCGAACATGCAGAACGAGGACACCGCCGCGCTCCATGCCGAGCCGCCGAGCTCGCCCGGGTCGACGCCGAGCTCTTCGCGCACCAGCATGTCCAGCGCGGCGCGCGGTGCCTCCGCGACATGCCCGGCCAAATGCTCGGCGGCCGCCGGTTGCAGGCCCTTGTCGCGATAGAGATCGGCGATGTGGCGCCTGCCGTCCTCGGGCGCCACGGCAAAGCGTTCGGCGCGCTCGGTGATCTGCGCCTGGTAGAACTCGCGCGAGCTGTTCACTGACAGCCATTCACCCATCGCCATCGAACAGGCGCCCGCCACCAGGCCGGCCAGTCCAGCCAGCAACACGGCGTGGTCCCCCGCCGCCGCCCCGGCCATGCCCATGACCAGGCTGACATTCGACACCAGGCCGTCGTTGGCACCGAGCACGGCCGCGCGCAGGGTATTGCCACTGGCCGTACGATGACGATGGCGCTGGACCGGACTGGCCAGTGCGTCGGCAAAGTGGTCGCGATGCCCGCTGCGGTCGACCGGGGTGGCGGCGTGATCTGCATGCTCCAGGCGCACCACGGTCGGCATCACGAAGCCGGTGCCGAAGTGCTGCGCAAACCAGCCGAGGATGCGGATGCGCAAGCCGATCCGCGGCGCCGGGACCGGCTCGCCAAGCTGGCGCAGGCGTTCCTCCCAGAAGCGCGCGTTGGCCCGCTCGCCAGCGGCGATGCGCCGGTAGGCCTGGCCCAGGCGCGGGTGGTCGGCCAGCGCCGCGAGCCGCTCGTACAAGGCCTCGTTGTCGCGTTCGATACGCAGGTTGTCGCGATAGCGGCGAGCGGGATGGCGGCTCACGGCCGGGCCCCGGCGGTGCGTGGCGGGCGCGGAACACATCCTGGCGCAGGCGACTCGAAGAGTGGACGATCAGGCATGATCAGGAAGGACGGTGGCGCCAGCGCGCAGCGTAGCAACGAAGTCGCGGCCCTGGTGCGGACGACTCCCATTTACCCGGAACGGCAGGAGCCCACCTGTGGGCGGTACCCTCCGATCCATGACTGAAAAGCATCGCCCGCGAGCAGCCCTCTACGACAACCACGACCACCGGAGGTCAGCCTTTCGGTGGGCTGGGCTCGTCCAGGGCCTTGCGTACCGCCCGCAACAGGGTGCGGGTGCTGAACGGCTTGTTGAGCACGTGCAGCTTGGCCAGTGGCGGCAAGCCATGCAGATCCGGCGGCGCATCGGGGTGCGCGAGCAGGATCACGGCCCCCACGTACGACCGTTCGAGCAGGAAGGCCAGCGTACGCACCCCGGTCAGCAGGTTCATGTCCGCATCCATGACCACCAGCTCGGGCAGGCCGCAGGCCTCGATCCATTGCAGGGCCGCGGTGCCGCTCTGGCACGGGCTGGGCTGATAGCCGTAGGCATCGAAGGTGTCGGTGAGCAGGCGCAGCGGACCGGCGTCCTCGACCACCACCAGGACGCGCTCGGCCGCTCCCTCCAGGATCTCCTGCTGCATGTCCGCTTCGTCGACCGTCACTGCATCGACCGGCAGATACAGGTCGAAACGGGTGCCGCGACCCAGCCCGCTGTCGACGCGCATCACCCCGCCGTGGTTGCCGACGATACGCTGGCACGACATCAGGCCCAGGCCGGTGCCGGTCTGCTTGGTGGTGAAGAACGGTTCGAACAGGTGCGTGAGCACTTCGGGCGACATGCCCGGACCGTCGTCGATCACGCTGATGCGCAGGTAATTGCCGGCACGCCTCTGTTCGGTGGGCAGGAAGAAATCCTTGCTCAGGCTGGTGCACGCGGTTTCCAGGCGCATGTGGCCGCCATCGGGCATGGCTTGGATCGCATTCAGGCAGAGGTTGAGCAGGCATTGCTGCAACTCGGTCTGGTTGCCTTCGAAGCTGAGGTCCGGGTCGTCGACCACCAGCTCCATGGCGACCGAACGCGGCACGCTGCCCTGCATCAACAGGTCCAGGGCATTGAACAGTGCGCCCAGCTGCACCTGCTCGGCGCGCCGCGCGCCGCGGGCAAACGACAGCATCGAATGCACCATGTCCAGCCCGCGCTTGCCACAGTCGCGGACCAGAGTGCCGAGGCGCATGAGACGCGGATCATCGTCGTAGTCGCGCAGGCTGTCCGCCACCAGCAACAGCGGCTGCAACAGGTTGCGCAAGTCGTGGCTCAACCCGCCAGCCAACATGGCCAGGCTCTCGAAGCGCTGGGAGCGCAACAGCTCGGCCTCGGTCCGCCGCCGTTGCCGGCGCGCGCCCGCTTCGCGCAGCGCGCGGCGCACGGCGCTGGCCAGGCGCACCGGGTTTTGTTTCAGGATGTAGTCGGTGGCACCGTCGCGCAGCGCGGCAACGGCGGCCTCTTCGCCCAGCGTCGCCGACACGAAAATAAACGGCAAATCCTCATCGCGCTGGCGCAGCAGGGCCAGCGCCTGCTTGCCGGAAAACTTCGGCATGCTGAGATCCGAAAGCACGATGTCGGGAGCAAACTCATCGAGCGCGGCGATGAACTGGCTCTCGTCGTCGACCAGCCGTGCCTCGTAACGGAGACCATCGCGCTCGAGCTCGCCGAGGATCAGCTCGGCATCCGGCGCGCTGTCCTCGACCTGCAGGACACGCACCGTATTGAATCGGTTTTCCCCATATTCCGACATCGCTGTCACCTAATCCCGCAATCCGTCAGGGCCAGCGGCCACCCCACGCCTGCCAGCATGACTCAATCGGAGTCGACCGGCTGGTTGAACACTGCCCAGAAGCGCCCCAGCGCACGCACCGCAGCGAAGAACTGCTCCACGTCCACCGGCTTGATCACGTAGGCGTTGACGCCCAGGTCCCAGCCGCGCGCCAGGTCGCTCTCCTCCCGCGAAGACGACAGGATCACCACCGGGACATGCCGCAGGCGTTCGTCCTGGCGCATGCGCTTGAGCACCTCCAGCCCGTCCATGCGCGGCATCTTGATGTCCAGCAGCACCACCACCGGGTCAACCTCCGCGCGACCGGCCCAGGCGCCCCGTCCATGCAGGTAATCCAGGCAGTCCACGCCATCCTCGACATGGACGACGGGATTGGCCAGGTGCGCCTCGGCCAGCGCGTCCATGGTCATCTCGGCATCCGCATGGCTGTCTTCGGCCAAGAGGATGGGGCGGAGGTCACGTTTGTTCATGGTTGGCCTCAGGCTGACGCGCCCGCCACATCCGTGGCCGGCAGGGAAAAATGGAAGTGTGCGCCTTGGCCCAGCTCCCCCTCGGCCCAGACGCTGCCGCCGTGCCGGGCGATGATACGCCGCACGTTCGCCAAGCCGATACCGTTGCCAGGAAACTCGGAAGCCCGATGCAGGCGCTGGAACACGCCAAACAATTTGTCCGCATATTGCATGTCGAAACCCGCACCATTGTCCGCGACGGTGAATTCGTAGCCATTGTCCACATTGCGCTTCACGCTGACGTCAATGCGTGCGACCGCGCACTTGCTGGTGTACTTCACGGCGTTGCCAAGCAGGTTTTGCCATACCGTGCGCAGCATGTTTTCATCCCCGATCACCATGGGCAGGGACGCGATGTTCCAGACGATGCGCCGGTCGGGCACCTCGGCAACCGCCAGGTCGCGCGCCTCCTCCACCAGCGACTGCATGTCCACGCCCTGCAGGCGTAGGGCGCCACGGCCAAGCCGCGAAAACACCAGCAGGTCGTCGATCAGCTGGGCCATGCGCCGGGAGGCGTCGGTGACGACTTCGATGTAATGCCGCGACTTGTCGTCCGCGCGATCGCCCAGATGCTCCCGCAACTTCTGTGAAAAGCCCGAGATGTGCCGCAACGGTGCGCGCAGGTCATGCGACACCGAATAACTGAACGCCTCCAGCTCGCGATTGACGTCCGACACCTGCGCAATCTTGCCCTCCAGCTGGCGATTGAGCTCGACCATCTGCCGTTCGGTCATGGCCCGCACCGTGATATCGCTGACCGTGAGCACCAGCGACGGCTCATCGGCAGCTTCCTGCTGCAGGCGCTGGGCGTTGAGCATGACCCGCCGGGTCATGCCATCGGCCGTGGATTGCGTCATCTCGTAGTCCCACAGCTCACGCCCTTGCAGCAATACCTCGCGCAGGCGCTGCAGCAGCACGTCATCGCTCCAGGCTCCGCTACCCATCGTGGCCAACTCCTGCCCGTGCCGATGGGCAGTGATGCCATACATCCGGGCAAACGCCGGATTCACTAGCAGGCTGCGCAAATCCGCGTCGAACAGGCCAATCGGCTCGCGCACTGCCTGCAGGATCAGGCGCGAGCGCAGCACGGCGTGGCTTTCGCGGCTCTCGGCGCGCCGTCGGCGGCCAATCTGGCGCTCGGTCATGATGATGATCAGCCCCAGCAGCAGCAGCTGGGCCAGGGCGGTGAACGCGGACACCAGGCGACCAATCGCGATCGAATGCCCGGCCGCAAGCTGGCGCCGGGCCAGCAAGGCATCCTCGTTGCGCACGATGGCGAGGATCGTATCGTCGATCGGGAACAGGTCCTCGGCATTGCGCAGCGAGCGGCGGGCGCCTGCCGCGTCGCCAGTCTTGAGCCGTGCCGCTGCCTGGCCCAGCAAGGTGACGCGGCCATTGAGGCTTTTTTCCAGCGCCCCCACCAGGAGCTGCTGGTCGGGATTGTCGCGAGTCATGGAGCCCAACTGGTTCGCCAGATCCAGACCTTCCCGCATGTAACGGTCGATGCGCTTGCGGGTGTGCGCGTCGCCATCGCCCACCAGGGTGCGATACAGCGCCGACTCGCTGTCATGCACCACATAGGCCGCGCGATAGGCCATCGACTTGACCGCCATCGAATGGTTGACCCAGGCGGTCGCCAGGCGCGTGTCACGCGCGTTGAGGGTGATGACCAGATATGGCAGGCCCACGATGACGACGACCGCGAACAACAGTCCAGCGATCCGCCAACGGACTATCCCAGCCCAATTCATGAATCCTGCACCAGCGACGACCTCGGCTGTGTTTCGTATGCTGGATCACATTCTTGCATGATCCTCCCACCCCGGCGGAGGTCATCGCCCGGCCCGCGGATACGCACGGTGCCTGGAAACACCCGTGGCGCCGGTCTCCAGGCTGACGGACGCCATCGCGCTGGATGGCCCGATGGTCACCGCCTGCCTGACGGAGCCGGCGACTGGCACTTCGCATGGCCGCAAGCGCAGGGTGCGTCGGCTCGGCGGGCCGGTTCGCCCTCCTCGGCGGCACGGCAATGGTCGCTGCAATACCTGTGGTCGTTGGCGACGGTGCAGGTGCAGCCCTGGTGGTGGCATTGCTCCTGCGCGTGATCGATCTGCATGCTTGCCTCCCGGCGAAGAAAGCGGTTGCGGGGTTCGCGACAAGCCGCGCGTCGAACGACCGTCGTGCCGTCATGTGCGACGCCACGGTAGCCGCCGGCGGTTTCCCGCCACGCAGCGGTTCCGTTGCCCTGGCGCGCGTGGTGAATGTTTATTTTGGACAACCTCCGGTGACCGCGACGTGATGGCAGCCTGATTCGCGATTGAACGGAACCAAGCCGCGACCATCACGTCTGCTGCGCTCCACTGCACGCAAGGGGAGCCTTCCAACACATAGGAGCGGACATGAGCAACGACCATGACATCAGCGCCCTCAACGGACTCATCACTACCACGCTGGACAGTGCCGATGGCTATGCTGAAGCGGCCAAGGACGCCAATAGCACCTCATTGACGAGCCTGTTCCGCAGTCGCGCGAGCGAACGCCGCAAGATGGCCGCGACGTTGCAGGAATGCGTGCGCTCGCTTGGTGGCGAAGCGGAGGACGAGGGCACCGTGCTGGCCTCCGCCCACCGCATGTTCGTCAACCTGCGCACCAGCCTCACCAAGCACGACAACAAGGCGGTGGTCGACGAAGTCGAACGTGGCGAGGACCACATCAAGCACAAGTTCGAGGACGCATTGAAGGACCGGGATCTCTCGCCGCACACGATGAGGGCTGTGACTGCCGCCTACGCGTCGGTCCGCAGCGGCCACGACCAGATGCGCAACCTGAAACGGGCGATGGACGCAGCCTGAGCTCCCTCTCACGTCTCTTCGCGCCAGGAAGAAGGCCGGCTACGGCCAGAGCCATGTCGACCAGTGACAACCGAGCCTGAAGACCATGCGTACCGACAAGACCGCCGCCGACCTCGCCATCACCCATCCCGACCGCGTGGTGTATCCGGACGATGGCATCACCAAGCAAGACGTAGCCGACTACTACGCCAGCGTGATGGACTGGTTCCTGCCCGGCGTCGTGGACCGCCCCACCTCGGTGATCCGCTGCCCGGAGGGCACGGCGCAGGCCTGCTTCTTCCAGAAGCACATGATCCCGGGCCTGAAGCACGTCGGCAGCGCCAAGCTCAAGGAGGAATCCGGCGCGCAGGCCACGTACATCTACCCGCGGGATGCCACCTCGGTGCTCGAGCTGGTGCAGTTCGGAACGCTGGAATTCCATCCCTGGGGTGCGACGGTGGCGCAGCCCGACCGCGCCGACCGCGTGGTGTTCGAGCTCGACCCGGGTGGGGATGTGGCCTGGGACCGCGTGCCCGCGGCAGCCCGGATGGTGCGCAAGTTCCTGGCGCAGCTCGGCCTGGAGTCCTTCCTGCGCACCACTGGAGGCAAGGGCCTGCACGTGGTGGTGCCGCTCAATCCCGGCTGCCCTTGGCCACAGGTGAAGGATTTCTCGCGCGCCTTCGCCAGCTCACTGGCGCAAGCGCATCCGCTGGAGTTCATCGCCACCGCCAGCAAGGCCCGGCGCAGCGGCCTGATCTACGTGGATTACCTGCGCAACAGCCGCGGCGCGACCAGCGTGGCGTCCTACTCGCTGCGCTCGCGTCCCGGCGCACCGGTGGCCATGCCATTGCGTTGGAACGAACTGGGCAAGCTCCAGAGTGGCCACGATTTCGACATCCATTCCGCGCCAAAGCGGCTGGCACGGCTGCGCAGCGATCCATGGGCTGGCATCGACGAGCTGCGGCAGGATCTCGATGCGGTCATGAAAAAGATGGCTGACGAGTCCTGAACGCGGTGCGCACCCGGAGATGGCGGGCACGTGCGCTCAAATCGCGACTTGCGTCCCCAGTTCCACCAGCCGGTTGCCGGGAATACGGAAGAACGCGGTCGCCGGCATCGCATTGCGCGACAGGAACGCGAACAAGGTGTCGCGCCATCGTGCCATGCCGACGTGATGCGCCGCCACCACGGTCTCGCGCGACAGGAAAAACGTGGTGTCCTGCAGGTTGAACGCTAGCCCGGCAGCGGCGCACCTGGCCAGCGCGGCAGGCACGTCCGGGTGCTGCATGAAGCCGAAGCGCAGCGTCACGGTGTGAAACGAATATCCGATGTCGTGGACTTCGACGCGCTGGGCTGCAGGCACGACCGGCAGCTCCTGCGTTTCCACGCTGAGCAGGACGTTGCGCGCATGCAGGACCTTGTTGTGTTGCAGGTTGTGCAACAAGGCGGGCGGCACCGCGGCCAGGTCCGCTGTGAGGAATACGGCCGTGCCGGCCACCCGAGTCGGCGGATACTTCGCGATGTCGGCAACGAACGGCGCCAGTGCCACGCCGCCCTGCCGCAGCTGCCGCAACACCAACTCACGTCCACGCCGCCAGGTCGTCATCAGGATGAATACCGCCACGCCCAGCACCAGTGGGAACCAGCCGCCGTGGCCAAGCTTGAGCAGGTTCGCCCCGAAAAACGCACAATCGACGGTGAGCAGCGGCAGCCCGAACGCAACGACGACGTACCACTTCCAGCGCCACAGGCGCAGCGCCACCAGCAGCGCCAGCAGCGTGGTCGCGATCATCGTGCCGGTGACCGCGATGCCGTAGGCGGCGCCCAGGTTGGCGGAGGAACGGAAGCCCAGCACCGCCACCAGCACCAGGATCAGCAACACGCCGTTGATCCACGGCACGAAGATCTGGCCGGCGACGCGGTCCGAGGTATGCACCACGCGCATGCGTGGGCAATATCCCAGCTGCATCGCCTGCAGCGTCATCGAGTACGCGCCAGAGATCACCGCCTGGGACGCGATCACCGTCGCCATCGCCGCCAACACGATCATCGGGATCAACAGCACCTGCGGCACCAGCAGGTAAAACGGATTGCTGCTGGCGTGCGGATCGCCGAGGAGCAGCGCGCCCTGCCCGAAGTAGTTCAGCAGCAACGCGGGGAACACGAAGCCGAGCCAGGCCATGCGGATCGAGCGTTTGCCAAAATGGCCCATGTCCGCATACAGCGCTTCGGTGCCGGTCAGCGCCAGCACCACGCCACCCAGCGCCACGAATGCAGCCATGCGGTGCGCGCCGAAAAAGTGCACCGCGTAATACGGATCGAGCGCGGCCAGGATGTGCGGGACACGCAGGATCTCACGCAGCCCGAGCAAGGCGATGACAGCGAACCACACGCACATCACCGGCGCAAAGAAGCCGCCGACCCGCGCCGAGCCGAAGCGTTGCAGCAGGAACAAGGCGAGCAGGATGACGATGCTGATCGGCACCACCCACCGCGCGAGCCCAGGCGCCGCAACCTTCACGCCTTCCACCGCGGACAGCACCGAGATCGCGGGTGTGATGACGCCGTCGCCGTAGAACAGCGCCGCACCGAAAATCGCGATCACCGCCACCAGCCAGTGCAAGGCCGGCTGACCACGCACGCTGCGCTGGGCCAGGGCCAGCAACGCGACGATGCCACCCTCGCCGTTGTTGTCGGCGCGCATCACGAACACGATGTACTTGAGGCACACGACGACCAGCAGCGACCAGAACACGAGCGAGAGCACACCCAGTACGGTCGTGGCATCCACGCCAAGACCGTAGTCCGGGCTGAACACTTCCTGCAGCGTGTACAGCGGGCTCGTGCCCAGATCGCCGAACACGACACCGAGCGCGCCAAACGCCAGCGCACGGGATGAGGTCGAACCCGTCGGCTCCGCGTGCATCGCTGTCACGCCCATCGTGTTCGTCCGGTTGTGCCGCGTGGCCTGCGCTGGGAGCGTGGGCGGTAGAAACGTTCGAGGCGAGAAGCCCTATGCGTGAGGACAGTTTTTCGACGATTCGCCGGCCCATAGTGGTTCTATGGGCCAAGAAGCGGCTGAAAAGTGGACCACGAAGAGGGCTTCGCAGCCCGGACGGCTTCTACCGCCCACGCTCCTAGGAACGCACCACACCGATACCGCGATCAGGGTCGACGTTCCCCACGCGTACGCGCGGCGTCACGCCCCCGATTGCGACGGCGCAGACCCCGCCGCATCCAGCATCGCCTGCGCCATCGCCAGGTGTTCGCGCAAGGCAGGCAGTTCCTTGCGCGCAAAGTTGCGCAGCGCCTTGTCATGGCCGTTCTTGGCTTCATCGGCAAACAGCGCGACCGCGAGATGGTGATCGTGGATCGTGACGTCGACAAACGCGTTGCGGAACGCATCGCCCTGCAACGGCGCCAGATGATTCCGCAATTGCTGCGCCTTGTCCGCCGGCATCGCCGGTACAGCCTGGTCGCCACCGCCACGCCCGGTGATGGACGCCAGATCGTCGTTCATGCGCGCATAGTCGTCGACAATGCGCTGCGCCAGTTCATGCATCTGGTCGGTCGACGATTTTTCCAGCGCCATGCGGCCCAATGCGAGCTGGAACGCACCGTCAGCCGTCGCCGCGGCTATGAAGGCCTGGTCCTCATCGGTCAACGCCTGATGACCTGCCGTCGCCGCGGACGCGACCGGGGTAGTGGCCGGCTGGGCGGCAGTCTGCGCGGCCTGCTCGGACTTGCCGCAACCAGCAAGCGCCAAAGCCAGCGCGCAGGCCAGTGCGGAAGACAGGAGACGATGCATGGATTCCTCCGGTTGGTGAGTTCGCGATGCCGGGGCGAGAGCATGGACCGCAGGCATGCAACGAACCGTGCACAAGGCGTAAAGACCGCGCCAAGCGCGCTCAACCATGGCTGTACTTCGGCGCGCTGGTCGCCGAAACGAAAACGCAGATGGTGCAACAGATCGCAGCTGTGGCGAACGCAGCGCCGGTGGAGACCGTCCGGGCGTTGGCCCACGAACGTCGCTGTCGTCGACGGTCTAGAACGGGATTTCGTCGTCGGTGAAGCCATCATCGGGGGCTGCCGGCTGGCTGCCGCCGCTGCCGGGCTCGCCGCCACGCGGACCGCCCCGCTGACCGCCGCCCGAACCCTGGCGCTGGCCGCCGCCGGAACCGCCCTGGCTGCGCTGGTAATTGCCGCCACCGCCACCCTCGCCGCCGCTGCCGAGCAGCTGCATGTTGTTGGCGATGATGTCGGTGAAGTATTTTTCCACGCCATCCTTGCCGGTGAACTTGTCGGTGCGGATGGAACCCTCGATGTAGACCTGGCGGCCCTTCTTCAGGTACTCGTTGGCGATTTCCGCCAGGCGCCCGAAGATCTTCACGCGGTGCCACTCGGTGCGTTCCTGCTTCTCGTTACTCTGCTTGTCGGTCCACGACTCGGTGGTCGCCAGGTTGAAGGTGCAGATCGCCGAACCGCTGGTCGTGTAGCGCATTTCCGGGTCGGCGCCGAGGTTGCCGATAAGGATGACTTTGTTGACGCCGCGTGCCATGGGATGTCCTCGTCGTGCCAGCCGTGGGTAGTGCCGACGGCCAGGGTGATAGAGCTGGTTGTCCATGATAACTGCCGGCGGCTTCGAGTCCACAGCAGCGCGCCAACGTGGCCGTGGGGGCACGCCGCCCAACGCTGCCGGCGTTTGCGCATCGGCGGTGGGCACGGTCAGGGTCGACGCCGCTCAGGCGCCTGCGGCATGCACCCTGGCCGCCTCGGCCGCTGGTCGCTCCGGCAACCAATCGACGGCATACCCCGCCGCCGCCCAGGCATCCAGCCCACCAGCCAGCGGCTTCACGTGCCGGTAGCCGCGGGCCTTGAGCGCCTTGGCCGCCTTGGCGGCGGTGGCCTCATGCGGGCAGTTGCAGTACAGCACCAGCTCGCGATCAGGAGCGATACCGCGCAGGAGCGGTTCCATGCCCTGCTCATCGACGAGCAAGGCCCCGGGCACCACGCGCCGGTCGAGCTCACGTGCCGGTACCGAGCGCACATCCAGCACCAGCGGTGCGTGGCCCTGGGCCAGCGCCTGGTTCAGCTCCGCCGGCTCGATGCGCGGCATGCGCAATGCCGCCAGCAAGCGGTGGCGCTGCCACCAGCGCACTAGGATGTACAAGGCCAGCAGACCAAGCAACAGCTCCAGCGCGAGCGAACCGGCATCGGCCAGCGTGCCGAGCAGCAGGTCGAGCTGGGCGGCAAATGCCCTGCCGAGCACCACGGCGACACCGGCCCAGAGCAATGACCCGATGCCGTCGAAGACGAGGAAGGACAGGAAGCCCAGGCCCATGGCCCCCACCAGCGGCGGGGCCACGGTGGACAGTCCGGGCACGAACTTGGCGATCAGCAGCACCCGGCCGCGCCAGCGCTGGAAGTGCAGCTCCGAGCGATGCACGCACGAATCCGGCGCCAGCGAGATGCGGCACAAGGCCCGCATGACGTGACCGCCGTAGCGCCGACCGGCGCCGTACCACAGGGCGTCGCCAATCAGACAGGCGAGCAGCGCGACCAGCAACACCGCCGGCAGCGCCAGTTGCCCGCTGACCGTCAGCGCACCCGCGACCACCAGGGTGGGAACCGCCGGCAGCGGCAGGCCGAGCTGGGTCACCAGCACGTTCAGGAACACCAGCAGCAGGCCGTATTCGCCAAGCAGGACAAAGATCTCATGCGCCACGCGGAGTGCCTCGGGTCGAGCGGGATGAGCTGCTTGCTCCCAAGCCCAGGATACCGGGCGGCGCCTTGGTCAGGCCGAAGCGTCTGCTGCCAGGCTGCCGTCGACGATACGCCGTGAACCGCTGACCAGCAGAGGCAACCATAGCAAGGTGAGCACGGCGGCGCCGACGAAGATCCCGTGCGGGCCAAAGCGACCCAGCGCGAGACCGCCCAACGCCCCGCCGACGAACGCACCGGCAAACTGGCTGGTCGAGTATGCCCCAAGTGCCGCGCCGCGCAAGTGCGTGGGCGCCAGGCGCGACACCAGGCTGGGCAAGGCCGCCTCCAGCAGGTTGAAGCCGGAAAAAAATACGGCCGCCATCAACCCGAACACGAGCAGATGCGTGCCTGACAGCGCAAAGCCCAGCAGCGCCAGGCCCATCGCCACCACGCAGACCGTGACCACGCGCAGGCTCTGCGCCACCTCGCGCATGTGCCGCAAACTGCCGCCCATCACCAATGCCGCCACGAGCATCACCGGCAAATACAGCTCCCAATGCCGATTGACCGGCAGGCGCAGGCTGCCCGCCAGCAACAGCGGCAAACCGACGAAGCTCGCGGTCAGCATGGCGTGCAGGAAAAACACCGAGCCGTTCAGCACCAGCAGGCGGCGGTCGGCCAGCATCTCCAGCACTTGGGCCAGGCCTGCCGCCGCAGGGGCACGGGCGTGGCTTGGGGCCGGCACGATCAGCCACAGCAGCAGCAGCGACAGCAGCGCCAGGATCGAGGTGGCGGCAAACAGGCCGGGCAAGCCACGGATGGCTTCCAGCGGCGGCCCGAGGATCAGCGCCAGCAGGAACGCGGCGCCGATCGAGATGCCGATGATGCCCATCACCTTGCCGCGGTTCTCGTCCGCGGTGAGGTCGGCGGCCAGGGCGATGCCGGCGCCAGCCACCGCACCCATGCCCTGCACCGCCCTGCCGATGGCAATGCCGGTTAGGCTGTCCGCCATGGCGGCGATGACGCCGCCGATGGCAAACAACACTAGGCCGAGCGTGATGGCCGGCTTGCGGCCGATACGGTCGGACAACAGGCCGAGGGGGATCTGTAGCAGGATCTGGCCCAGGCCATAGACGCCGAGCGCGAAGCCGATCATGAACGCGGTGGCGCCCGGCATGGTTTTCGCGTACAGCGAAAAAACCGGCATGATCAGGAACAAGCCGAACAACCGCAGGCTGATCACGCAGGCCAAGGTCAGCGCACTGCGCAATTCCAGGGGCGTGAGTTTGCTCACCGACGGCAATGGTTGGAAGGCTGCATCGCGGCGGATTATACGGCGCGCACCCGCGACCAGGCCGTGGTGCCGCGGCGCATGTACGCGGCGCAATGCCGCGCAGCCCTTATAATTGCCGCCACGCCGCCCCTGGAAGCCCACGATCGTGATGCCTGCCGACACTCTGTGCCCAGCCGATTTTTCCCAGGTGCGCGAGCTTGCCGCCGGCGACATGCAGCGCGTCGACCGATTGATCGGCGAGCGCCTCAGTTCCGATGTCGTGCTCATCAACCAGATTGCCAACCACATCGTCGGCAGCGGCGGCAAGCGGCTGCGCCCGATGTTGCACCTGCTGGCCGCGGGCGCGGCGGGCTACGCCGGCGAGCAGCACATCAAGCTGGCGGCCATCATCGAGTTCATCCACACCTCCACCCTGCTGCACGACGACGTGGTGGACGATTCGGACCTGCGCCGCGGCCGCAAGACCGCCAATGCGCTGTGGGGCAACGCCGCCAGCGTGCTGGTGGGGGATTTCCTCTACTCGCGCTCGTTCCAGCTGATGGTGGAGCTCGATGACATGCGCATCATGCGCATCCTGGCCGACACCACCAACACCATAGCCGCCGGCGAAGTGCTGCAGTTGCTGAACATCGGCAATGCCGACGTCTCCGAGGCCGCCTACCTGTCGGTCATCGAGCGCAAGACCGCGGTGTTGTTTGCCGCCGCCACCGAGCTTGGCGGGGTGCTGGGCAAAATGCCGGAAGCACAGGTCGCCGCACTCAGGCACTACGGCATGGAACTGGGCTACGCCTTCCAGATCGCCGACGACCTGCTCGACTACGTCAGCGACGCCGGCACCTTGGGCAAGAACATCGGCGAGGACCTGCTCGAGGGCAAGCCCACCTTGCCCTTGATCTACGCCATGGAAACCGTCGACGCGACCCAGGCCGGGCGCATCCGCGCCGCCGTGCAGCATGGTGGCGGCGAAGGGCTGGCGCCGATCGTGGCGATGATCCACGCCTCCAATGCACTGGAGCGCACCCGGGTCTGTGCCGAACGCCATGCGCAGGCCGCACACGCGGCACTTGCCGCGCTCCCCGCCTCACCCCAGCGCCGCGCGCTGGCGCAGCTCGCCGACTACTCGGTCCAGCGCGACCACTGAAGGGTTTGCGCCCCCTCCCGACGCCCCTTTCGTGATGGCGCCGGACTCCTCAGACGCTGCTCTCTCCTCGGCTTGCGGCCGCACTCTCCTCCATCAAGAGCTTTCGTGCGCCTTCGGCGCGTGAGTTACTTTCTCTTTGGCCACACAAAGAGAAAGTGACTCGCGCGCCATAGGCGCGTGAAACGCCCTTGATCTTGAGAAAAGCTACGCGCGCAAGCCGGAACGAGAGCGGGGTGGTCAGGGAGTGCCGGTGAACGCGCCGTGCAACCAGTCGTGCATCAGGCGATAGCTGCGCGCCGCGGCACGGGCGTCGTAGCGGCAGCCCGGCGAATCCTCGCCGACCTCGGTGAAGCAGTGCACGGCATGGCCGAGCACCACGAATTGCCAGTCGGCGGGACTGGCGCGCATCTCGTCCATGAACTTGTCGGCCTGCCCCATGGTGCCCTTGTCGTCTGCGCCGTTCATGGCCAGCACGCGCGCCTTGATGTTCTTCGCCAGGGCCGGATCGTCGGTGGACAGGTCGCCGTGGAAAGTCACCACGGCCGCCAGGTCCGCGCCACTGCGCGCAAGGTCAAGCACCGCCGAGCCGCCAAAGCAGAAGCCGATGGCCGCGAGCTTCGTCGCATCGATCGGCGCGTTGCGCGCCTGCGCCCGCAGCTGCTCGAGCGCCACGTTCATACGCGAACGCATCAGCGCGCGGTCGGCATACAGCGGCTTCACCGCCGCCTGCGCCTCGGTGTTGTTCGTCGGCCGGACCTTTTCACCGTAGACGTCGGTGACCAGGACGACGTAATCCTTGCCGGCGATCATTTCGGCCTTCTTTACCGCCGCAGTGTTGACGCCATACCAGTTGGGCACCATCACCAGCCCTGGCCGCGGCGTGCTCACCGCATCGTCGTACACCAGCACGCTGTGGAAGGTGGTGCCGTCCTGGCTCCACGTCACCGGCCGCTGCACCATGCTGGCTGGCGCAGCAAACGGCAGCGCGGCCAGCAGCAACAGCCCACCCATTCGATTCATGCCCATGGCGTTCTCCTCGTCTTCGCTCAAATCCCGGCAGCGTGCCTGGAAATGCGCCGCTTCACCGGTGCCAGGCGCTCGATCAAACGCATGCCCAGGCCGCGCGCGGCGACCAGCGGCGGCGCCGTCCAGCCGTATACCCGCGCCAGCGTATCGAAGCCGACCGCATCCAGCGTATCGGCGCTGCGCCGGCGGCGCGCATAGCGCCGCAGCACGTGCGCGGCACCGAGGTCGCGCCTTGACTGCCGGGCCGCGAGCAGGCAGTCGCGCAGCTCGGCGACGTCGCGCAGGCCCAGATTCACGCCCTGGCCGGCCAGCGGATGCACGGCGTGCGCTGCGTCCCCGAGCAGCACCATGCGTGGCGCCTGGTAGGTCTTGGCCAGGCTCAGGTGCAAGGGAAACGCGGCGCGTGGCGTGGTGGCGACAATGCGCCCGAGCCGGAAATCGCTGGCGGCACCCAAGGCGTCCATGAAGTCCTGGTCGTCCAGCGCCAGCACGCGCTGCGCCTCGGCCGCAGGCAACGACCACACGATCGAACTGCGGCCATCGGCCAACGGCAGCAGTGCCAGCGGCCCGCCGGGCAGGAAGCGCTGCCAGGCCGTGGCCTGGTGCGCCCGCTCGGTGGCCACGTGGGCCACGACGGCACGCTGGGCATAGTCGCGCCCGCCGGTGGCGATGCCGGCCAGCTGGCGCAACGGCGAGGCCCCGCCATCGGCCGCCACCACCAGTCGCGCCCCCAGCTGGCCGCCATCGGCCAGCTCCAGATCGATGCGCTCGGCGCCGGGATGCAGGCGCTCCACCGTGGCCGGGCAGCACAAGCGCACGCCGGCGGCAGCCAGCGCCGCCCACAGCACGGATTGCACCAGGCGGTTTTCCACGATGCAGCCGAGTTCCGCCCGCCCGCTGGCAGCCGCGTCGAAGCGCAGCGTCGCGCCGTTTTGCGCATCCCACACCTGCATGTGCCCGAAGCAGCTGCAGCGGGCCCCGCGAATGGACGTCCAGGCGCCCAACTCAGAGAGCAGGGCAATGGACGAGGGCGCCAGGCTGACCACGCGCAGATCCCAATCGTCCCCGGCGTTCCAGGCCGGTGGCTGGCGCGCCTCCAGCAAGGCGACGGCGAAGCCGGCGCGCGCCAGGGCCAGGGCGGCTGCGGCCCCGGCCATGCCACCGCCGACTACCGCGACATCGAGCGCGGGAGCCCGCGTACGCACAGCGCTGCGCCCGCCGGGACTCACGGCGCACGCTCCAGGACTGCGCGCGGCGGCTCGCCGCGCCAGCCCATGCCGCGCCTGGCCAGGGTTTGCTGCAACGGCCACAGCCGGTCGAAGGCCAGCAGGCCCAGGGACCGCAACGGCGAGAGCAACGGCTGGTGCAGGCAGGCCAGCTCGATCAGCCCATGGCTCATGGCCATGGTGCCGGCGCGATCGGGCGCGCGGCGCGCGGCATACGTCTGCAACACCTCCGCAGCTCCCGGATCCGGCGCGTCGACGATGAGCTCGGCCAGAGTCAGCGCATCGCGCAAGCCGAGGTTGAAACCCTGCGCGCCAATCGGGTGGATGGTCTGCGCCGCGTTGCCGACCACCACCGCGCGCCGCGCCTGCACCGAGGTGGCAACGACCCGTTGCACCGGATATGCAAAGCGCCTGCCGGGTCGCGCCAGCCTGCCCAGACGCCAACCGAAGCGCCGTTGCGCCACGGCAAGGAAAGCCTCGTCGTCCATGCCGGCAAGCGCCTCGGCCTCGGCCGTGGCGACCGTGAGCACCAGCCCGCAGCGCCGTTCGGCCAGCGGCAGCAAGGCGACCGGGCCATTGTCGCCGAAGCGCTCGAAGGCACGTCCGGCATGCTCGCGTTCGGGCGTCACCGTGCACACGAACAAGGTCTGCTGGTAATCGTGGCGCTCGGCGACAAGGCCCACGGCGCCGCGTACGAATGATTCGGTACCGTCGGCGCCGACCACCAGCGCCGCCTCGACCGTGCGTTCGTCATCGCCACACCGCAAATGCGCGCGCCAGCCCTCCGCGACCGGCTCCAGCCCGGTGAGGCTTGCCGGTGCCAGGCGCTGCAGGCGCGCGCAGGTGTCGAGGCGATGCAGCAAGGCCGCGCCGAGTTCCCGTGCCGGCAAGGTCCAGCCGAGCGCGTCCACCCCGTGTCGCGTGGCATCGATCCGCGTGCTGCCGAAATCGCCGGCGCGGCTGACCCGGATGTGGCGGATCGGCGTGGCCGCCGGCGCGGCGTGTTGCCACACGCCAATCGCAGTGAGCCCGTTGACGCTGGCCCGCGCCAGGGCCAGGTTGCGCTCGTCGTAGCTCGGCTGCGACCCGGCCCGCGGCAAGGCCGCTTCCACCAGCGTGGCGGCGATGCCCGCCGCGTCGAGCGCAATGGCCAGGCTGGCTCCCACCAGGCCGCCACCAACCACCAGCACATTCGGTGCATTCACTGTCGTCTACCAGGCTTCACGCATGCGTTGATCATACCCAAGCCGCCGCAGGGGTAGCGGCCGTTGCGATAGACTAGGCATCTATTTCGAAGCAATGCGGGATCACGATGGCCAAGACGACTACTGCGCGGTTCGGTATTTTCCTGGGCCTGGCCTTGGTGATGGGCATCACCCGCTTCCACCCCTCCTTGCTGCACCATGCGCTGTGGGATGCCTCCTGGGGCGTGTTCTTCCTGGCCGGCTTCTGGCTGCGCGGCCAGGGCCGCTGGGCGCTGCCGTTGTTGCTGGCCGAGGCGGTACTGGTGGACTACCTGGTCATCAGCGGCCAGGGCCTGGATTTTTGGACCCACTACTGCGTATCTCCCGCCTACTGGTTCCTGGCGCCGGCCTACGGCGCGTTGTGGGCGGGCGGCAGCTGGCTGGCGAAGCGCGAGCGCGGCAACGGCTTGGCCACGCTGGGCCTCGCGATCGCCGCATTGCTGATAGCCGAAGGCGCGTGCTACGTGATCTCCAACGGCAGCTTCTACTGGCTGAGCGACATGGTGCCGGCACCGCGCAGTTTCGGCGCCTGGTTCGCCAACCTCGGCGACTGGTACCTGCCCTTCCTCGCCGGCACGGCCAGCTACGTGGCGCTGGGCGCGGTGCTGCACGTGCTGGCCACCCAGCTCGCGCGCGTGGCGCAACGCGGCCGCACCCAGTACTGACGTGGGCAACCGCCTCTCCCGCATCTATACGCGTACCGGCGACGACGGCAGCACCGGCCTCGGCGACGGCTCGCGGGTGGGAAAGGATTCGCTGCGGGTCAGCGCCTACGGCACGGTGGATGAGCTCAACGCCACGATCGGCATGGTCCTGGCCACCGACAAGGTGCCGGATGCGATACGCGAGACGCTGACCCAGGTGCAACACGACCTGTTCGATCTCGGCGGCGAGTTGTGCATCCCCGGCATGGAGACGATCAAGGACGCGGATGTCACGCGCCTCGAGTCAGCGCTCGACGCGTTGAACGACGACCTGCCGCCGCTGAAGGAATTCATCCTGCCCGGCGGCGGCATGGCGGCAGCCTGTTGCCACCTGGCGCGCACTGTGTGCCGGCGCGCGGAACGCGCGGTGGTCGCCCTGGCGCGCGAGGAAGAGATTCGCCCGCAGCCGCGGCATTACCTGAACCGCTTGTCCGACCTGCTGTTCGTGATGTCCAGGGTATTGGCCCGCGCCAGCGGTTTCGGCGAAGTCCTCTGGCAACACCAGCGCCGGCCCAAGCCGAAACCGGCCTCCTGAGCCGCGGCATGCTGCGGCTGTACACCCACCGGGCCTGCCTGCGACACGTGCCGCCAGGCCAGCATGCCGAACGCCCCGCGCGGCTGCAGGCCGTGCTGGAGGCGCTGGACGCCGACCGTTATGCGAGCGTGGACCGCGTCGAGGCACCGCGCGCCAGCCGCGAACAACTGCTGCGCATGCATAGCGCCGGGCACATCGACACCATCGCGTCCGGCCCGCCGGGCGCTGGGCCGCGCATGCTGGATGCCGATACCTATTGGTGCGCGGACTCGGCGGAAGCAGCCTTGCGCGCGGCTGGTGCGGTCATCGCCGCGGTCGATGCGGTCATGGCGGGAACCTGCCGCCACGCCTTCTGCGCCGTACGCCCTCCCGGCCACCACGCCACCGCCACGCAGGCCATGGGTTTTTGCCTGTTCAACAATGTCGCCCTGGGCGCCGCCCATGCGCTGGCGGTACACGGGGTGGAGCGCATCGCCATCGCCGATTTCGACGTGCACCACGGCAACGGTACGCAGGAACTCTGTGCCAGCGACGAATGCATCCTGTTCGCGTCCAGCCACCAGGTGCCGCTCTACCCCGGCACCGGACTTCCCGACGCGGCGAACCCGGACAACTGCATCAACGGCGCCCTGGCCCCGGGTTCGGGCTCGGCCCCATTCCGCGCCCTGTGGAGCACGCAGTTGCTGCCGCGCCTGCACGCCTTCCGGCCGCAGCTGGTGCTGGTCAGCGCCGGTTTCGACGCACATCGGCACGATCCGCTTGCCGACCTGCAGCTGGAAACCGATGACTACGCCTGGATCACCGCCGAGCTCGTGGAGTTGGCACATGCGCACGCGGCCGACCGCCTGGTGTCCACGCTGGAAGGCGGCTATGACCTCGCTGCGCTTGCCGCCAGCACCTGCGCCCACGTCGACGCCCTCATGGCATGACATGCGCCGCGACCTTTCTGCCAGCGTGAGCCCCTTCCCAGCCCGGCGAATCCGGCCGTGACCCCGATGCTGTTTCCGCGCCACATGCTGGCCATGGCGACTGCGCTGGCGCTGCTTGGCGCGTCCGCTGCGGCCGGCGCGCAAGCCTCTCCCGCTCCCGCCGCCACGACCGCCATCAAGCCACTGCCGCCGGCCTGTCCGCTGGGCACGTTCCGCTGTGCCCCGCGGCCGCCGGACTACGCCATGTGCCGCCCGAACGCGCTACTGGAGTTCTACGACCCGACGCTCGCCACCGACGCCAGCCTGCGTCCCACCAGCCCCACACGGATCGAGGCGCGCAAGGTCGACAGTTCCAACCAGTCCGTCTATCACCTGTCTGGGAACGTCAAGCTGACCCGCGCCGACCAGCAGCTGCAGGCAGACCACGCCGAATACGACGACCAGACCACCGACTACGCCGCCAGCGGCAACGTGCGCTATCAGGAAGCCGGGCAACTGCTGGCTGCCGCCAGCATGCGCGGCAACAGTGCCGCCAGCCGTGGCGTGGCCGACCAGGTGCGTTACCAGATGCTGAAATCGCACGGCAATGGCACGGCCCGCCAGGGCGTGTTGCTCGATGCCTCGCGCTCGCGCTATGCGTTCGCCACCTACTCGACCTGTGACGTCGGCCATCACGTGTGGGAATTCCGCGCGCGCAACATCAGCATCGACCAGGGCAGCGGCGTCGGCGTGGCGCGCGACGCCACCTTGCGCGTGGGCAAGGTACCGATCCTGTACCTGCCTTATTTCAGCTTCCCCACCGACGACCGGCGCAAGAGCGGCTTCCTGTATCCGACCCTGGCACACACCAGCCGCTCGGGCTTCGAGCTGGCCGCGCCGTATTACTTGAACCTCGCGCCGAACTACGACGCCACGCTCGATCCGCGCGTGTACAGCGATCGCGGGCTGATGCTGGGCGGCGAATTCCGCTACCTGCTGGGTGGCAGCAACGGGCAGCTGAACCTGCAATACGTGCCGCGCGATCACGGCGACCCGAGCGCGCTGGCCGACACCACCGGCACACACCGCTACCTGCTGAATTTTTCCGACCACACGCCACTGTGGCAGCACTGGGCCCTGCGCACCTCGATCAACCGCACCTCGGACAGCAGCTACCTGTACGACTTCGCCAACAAGGGCCAGGGGCGCACCGTCTACTCGCTGGCCTCGAGTGCGGCCCTGGTCGGCGGCGGCACCTGGTGGAACGCGGCATTCGGCGGCATCGCCTACCAGAACACCAACCCCTTCCTGACCGACAGCGTGCTGCCGTACCGGCAGCTGCCTTACGCCACGTTCAACCTGGACATCCCGGTATCGCGCTGGCTGGAGGCCGGCATGGACAGCGCCGCGGTGGCATTCCGCAAGCCCGGCTACATCAGCGGCCAGCGCGAGGACTTGTCGCCCTACCTGGCCGCCACGTTCGGCGGTGCGGCCTGGTTCGTGCGCCCGCGGCTCGCCTACCGCTATACCGCCTACCAGCTCGATTCCAACCGTGCCCGCTACGGCTACTACGGCCTGCTCGGCAGCGGCGCGAGTACGCCGTTCGTGCACGACTCGCCCAGCCGCGCGCTGCCCATCGCCAGCATCGACAGCGGCCTGATCTTCGAGCGCGATGCACACCTGTTCGGGCAGGCCTACACGCAGACGCTCGAGCCGCGCCTGTACTACCTCTACGTGCCCTACCGCAACCAGGACGCCTTGCCGCTGTTCGACACCAACCTGATGACGTTCAACTACTGGCAGCTGTTCTCGACCAACCAGTACTCGGGAGCCGACCGGCAGATGAACGCGAACAACCTGACCGGCGCGGTCACCACCCGGCTGCTCGATGCCGGCGGCGCCGAGCGCCTGTCGGCCAGTTTTGGCCAGATCCGCTATTTCAGCCGACAGCGGGTGCAGCTGCCGAACGGCCAGGACAGCGTGGTGCCGGCCACCGACTGGTCAGGCTCGGACTACGTGGCCCAGCTCAACCTGCAGCTCAGCAGCCGCTGGCGCGTCAACAGCTCGTATCAGTGGAACCCGAACACCCGCCAGCGCGACGTCGCCGTGCTGGAACTGCAGCGGCGCCTGGGCGGCGACGGCATCGTCAACTTCTCCTACCACTACCGGCGCGGGCTGCTGGAACAATACAGCGCGTCCATGGTCTACCCGCTGTCCGAGCGCTGGCGCCTGTTCGGCGCGCTGGGCTGGTCGGTGCCGGACCATCGCATGGTAGAGGCGCTGGGCGGCGTGCAATACGACAGTTGCTGCGTCGCCTTGCGGCTGGTCATGCGCAGCTACGTCAACCAGGGCTATTACGGCTATGGACCGGCATCGGCGCCGACCAACCTCGACAAGCGCGACAACGCAGTGTTGTTCGAGTTCGAATTCAAGGGCCTGGGTTCCACCGGCGGCCAGCTCGAGCCCTTGCTGCAGCGTGATATTCTCGGCTACCAATAGCCGCCCTGCCTACACCCCACAGGCGTTCAGTTGATGAAGTGTTCCGTTGCATTCCTCCTGGCCGCAGCCGCGTTCGTCGCACCGCTGCACGCGCAACTGCTGCCCGGCGCACCTGCGGCCACCACCACGCAGTCGCTGGACCGCATCGTCGCCGTGGCCAACGACGACATCATCCTGCAAAGCGAGCTCGACGAAGCGGTGCGTTCCGTGCAGCAGCAATATGCCGCGCACCCCGACCAGCTGCCGCCGGCCGATATCCTGCACAAGCAGGTGCTGCAGCGCCTGATCATGATGCGCCTGCAGGTGCAGAAGGCGCTGGACCAGGGCATCCACGTGTCCGAGGCGGACGTGGATGCCGCCGTGGATGGCGTGGCCAAGCAAAACAACATCAGCGCCGACCAGCTGCGCGCCGAGATCGAACGCACCGGCAGCTTCGCCCAGTTCCGCCAGCAACTGGCCGACCAGCTCATGGTGCAGCGCCTGCATACCAGCGTGGTGCACGACTCGGTGTCGGTCACCGACAGCGAAGTGGACAACCTGCTGAACAGCCCGACCTACAAGGCCGGCGAAGTGCACATCGGCCACATCCAGATCAGCATCCCGAGCGGCGCCGACGCGGCGGCAATCCATGCCAGCCAGGAAAAGGCCGAGCAAGCCGAGACCGCGATCAAGGGCGGCATGGACTTCAACGCCGCCGCGATCCGCTATTCGGACGCAACCGACGCCCTGGACGGCGGCGACCTCGGCTGGATGCGCCTGGACGAGTTGCCCGCCGCGTTCGCGGATGCGGTCACCAGTATGCAGCCCGGGCAGGTGAGCCCGCCCATGCGCGGTCCCACCGGCTTCCACATCATCAAGTTGTTCGGCCAACGCCAACCAGGCAAGCAGGTGGTGACCGAATTCCACGCCCGGCAAATCCTGATTGCACCCAGCGATCTGCTCAGCTCGGCCCAGGCCGAGCAAAAGGCCCAGGGCCTGTATGAGCGCATCGTCGACAAGCACGAGGATTTCGCCAAGCTGGCCAAGGCCGATTCCACCGACTACACCACCGCCAACGCCGGCGGCGACATGGGCTGGTTCCAGCCGCAAGCGGTGGATCCGGCCATTGCCCAGCACCTGCAGGCGATGAAGGATGGCGACGTGTCCAAGCCGTTCCAGGCCAGCGACGGCTGGCACGTCGTGCAGCGCCTCGGCGCGCGCGAGAGCGACGTCACCGAGGAGACGGCCCGCAACCAGGCGCGCCAGGCCATCGGCAACCGCAAGGCCGAGGAAGCCTACGAGGACTTCCTGCGCGAAATGCGCGCGAGCGCCTACATCAAGATCCTGGTGCCCAGCCTGGCCGAGGGCACGGCGGAGGCGCCCAGCACCGCCTCCCGCGGGGAGTGACCGGCGCGCCGCCGCCCCGGCTGGCGATCACCACCGGTGAGCCGGCCGGAGTCGGCGCCGAGCTGGTGGTGCGCCTGGCGCAACTGCCCTTGCCGGCGACCCTCGTCGCGCTGAGTGACCGCAGCCTGTTGCAGCGTGCCGCCGGGCGCTGCGGGGTCGCGCTGGAACTGGTCGACGACGACGGCAGTGCGGCCGGCAGCCATGTCCCCGGCACGCTGCGCGTGCAGCACGTCGCATTGGGCTCACGCGAAACGCCTGGCCAGCCCGACCCGCGCAATGCCGAACATGTGCTGGCCACCCTGGCCATGGCCGCGGACGGCTGCATGGCCGGCCGCTATGCCGCGGTGGTCACCGCGCCGCTGCAGAAGGCCACGATCAACGAGGCCGGCGTGGCGTTCCGCGGGCACACCGAATTCTTCGCGGAGCGTGCGCACGCCGAGGTGGTGATGATGCTCGCCAGCCCGACGCTACGCGTGGCCCTGGCCACCACGCACCTGCCGCTGGCGGCGGTGCCGGCGGCGATCACCGCACCCATGCTGACCCGCACCCTGCGTATCGTGCACGCCGAATTGCGCCGCAAGTTCGGGCTGGAAGCGCCGCGCATCGCCGTGCTCGGGCTGAATCCGCACGCCGGCGAAGGCGGCCACATCGGCGGCGAGGAAATCGACACGCTCATCCCCGTGCTCACGGCGTTGCGCGGCGAAGGCATGCAGTTGCTGGGCCCGCTGCCGGCGGACACTGCCTTCATCCCCGCGCAGCGCGCGCGCTACGACGCCGTGCTGGCGATGTACCACGACCAGGCCTTGCCGGTGCTGAAGAGCGAGGCCTTCGACTGCACGGTGAACCTGACCCTGGGCCTGCCCTTCATCCGCACCTCGGTGGACCATGGCACCGCGCTCGACCTTGCCGGCAGCGGCACGGCCAGCGTCGCCAGCCTGGTCGCCGCAACGCGCATGGCGATCGAGCTGGCCACCCGCGCGCCCACGCCGTGAGCGCGCCCAAGAAGAGCTACGGGCAGCACTTCCTGGAGGATCGCAGCACCATCGAGCGCATCCTCTGCGTGCTCGCGCCCAACGCCACGGACACCCTGCTGGAAATCGGCCCCGGCGAGGGCGCGCTCACCCTGCCCCTGCTGGCAGCCGCCGGCACGCTCACCGCGATCGAGCTCGACGCCGAACTGATCCCCACGCTACAGCGACGCGCAGCGGCGGCAGGCAAGCTGGACATCATTCCGGCGGATATCCTGCAGGTCGACCTCACGGCGCTGGCCCAGCGCCTGGGCACGTCCCGGCTGCGCGTGGTCGGCAACCTGCCTTATTACATCTCCAGCCCGATCCTGTTCCATTGCCTGGATCACCTGCAGGTGATCCAGGACCTGCACTTCATGCTGCAAAAGGAAGTGGTCGAGCGCATGGCCGCGGCGCCGGGCAGCAAGATCTATGGCCGGCTGTCGGTGATGCTCCAACTCGCCTGCCGGGTGGAGCTGCTGTTCGAGGTGCCGGCGCGCGCGTTCCGCCCGCCGCCGAAAGTGGATTCGGCGGTGGTACGCATGCTGCCGCTGGCAGCCCACGAACGCCATGCTGCACCGGCGCAGGATCTGCAGCTGGTGGTCAAGGCAGCGTTTGCGCAGCGGCGCAAGACGCTCGGCAACGCGTTGGCCCAAGTGCTCGACCGCGACGCGATCCGCCGCGCCGGGATCGATCCCGGCGCACGTGCCGAGACGCTGGACCCCGCCGCGTTCGTGCGCCTGGCGCAAGCCTGTGCGACACGCCGCCGCGATACCTGCGGCACATGACGCCGCGCCGCGGCAGCAGCCTGCCACGCCGATGGATGCAAGCCGTACAATCCGCACATGACTGAAGATTCGACCTACACCATCGAAGTGCAGGTGCAAGCACGTTTCGTCGCCGACCAATCGGAGCCCCAGGCCAACCGCTACGTCTTCGCCTATACAGTGCAGCTGCGCAATGCCGGCAGGGTTCCGGCACGCCTGCTGACTCGTCACTGGATGATCACCGACGCCAACGGCCGGGTGGAGGAAGTGCGTGGCGACGGCGTCATCGGCGAACAGCCCTGGATGCGTCCGGGAGACCGCTTCGAATACACCTCCGGTGCCGTGCTGGAAACGCCGGTGGGCACCATGGGCGGCAGCTACCAGATGCTGGCCGACGACGGCACCTGCTTCGACGCGCCGATACCCACGTTCACCTTGTCCATCCCGCGCACGCTGCACTGATGGCGGCGCACTGACATGGCAACCTATGCGATCGGCGACGTGCAAGGCTGTTACCCGGAACTGCAACGCCTGCTGGACAAGCTGCGCTTCGACCCCGCGCGCGATCAATTGTGGTTTTGCGGCGACCTAGTGAACCGCGGCGGCCAGTCGCTGGCGACCCTGCGCCTGATCCATGGCCTGCGCGAGAACTGCATCATCACCCTGGGCAACCACGACCTCAGCCTGCTGTCGATCGCGCAGCGCCGCCCCGAGGCGCAGGCCCGGGTCAACCCCGAGCTGCGCGAGGTGCTGTTTGCCGAGGATGCGCCGGTGCTGTGCGAATGGCTGCGCTCGCAAAAACTGCTGCACCACGATCCGGCCCTGGGCTGGACGATGGTGCACGCCGGCCTGGCCCCGGCCTGGACGCTGCGCCAGGCCCAGGTCGTGGCGCAGGAAGTCGAGCGCGAGCTGTCCAGTCCGCGGCACCCCAAGCTGCTGCGCAACCTGTTCGGCAACCGGCCGGCGGCCTGGTCCAACAGCCTGAAGGGGCTGGACCGCTATCGTGCCGCCATCAACATCTTCACCCGCATGCGCTACTGCGACGTGAACGGGCACATCGATTTCGACGCCAAGGGCATGCCGGGCACGCAAAAGCCGGGGTTGTACCCGTGGTTTGCCGTGCCGGGCATGCGCCAGCGCGGCTTGCGCATGGTCTCCGGCCACTGGTCGGCCCTGGGCCGCTTCATCGGCTGCGGCGTGCACGCCATCGATACCGGCTGCGTCTGGGGCGGCCAGCTCACCGCCTTGCGGCTCGACGTCCCCGACCCCCAGTACATCACCGTCGCCGCCGAACCCCACCGCTCGCGGCACTGATCTTCGTGGGGAGTGGACCCCCGACGAGGCCGGTCGGGTTCGCGGTAGGCTCAGCTCAGGCGAGGCGGCCGTGGCAGTGCTTGTACTTCTTCCCCGAGCCGCACGGGCAGGGATCGTTGCGGCCGATCTTCGGGCCGGCCAGCTGCACCGGCCGCATCGGCTCGGCTGCAGGCACCGCATCCTCCTGCCCCGGCGTACCCTCGCCAAACGCGCCGCCCGCAGGCGCGCCACCGCCGGTCGCCAGCATCTGCTGCTGCAGGCGCGCGGCAATGCGGCGCTGCTCGGCTTCCATCTCGGCCACTTCCTCTTCGCTGCGCACGCGGATCCTGGCCAGCATCTGCACCACTTCGGCCTTGATCCGGTCGAGCATCTCCGAGAACAGCCGGAACGCCTCGCGCTTGAACGCCTGCTTCGGATCCTGCTGCGCGTAACCGACCAGGGAAATGCCCTGGCGCAGGTAATCCATGTTCGCCAGGTGATCCTTCCAGGCGTTGTCGACCACGGTCAGCATCACGTGCTTCTCGAGCTGGCGCATGGTTTCGGCGCCGATCTGCTGCTCCTTCCCGGCAAACATGGTGTTCACGCCATCGAGCGTGTGCTCGAGGATGCCTTCGGCGTCCACTTCGGCCTGGGTCTCGAACCAGTGCACCAAGTCGAGAGCCAGGCCAAACTCGCCCTGCAGCTCGGCATCCAGTCCGGGGATGTCCCATTGCTCGTCGATGCTGTCGGCCGGTACGTGGCCCCGCACCACGCTGCGCACCACATCCTCGCGGATGTCGGCGACGGTGGCAGCCACCTCCTCGCCTTCGAGCAACTCGTCGCGCTGGGTATAGATGACCTTGCGCTGGTCGTTGGCGACGTCGTCGAACTCCAGCAGGTGCTTGCGGATGTCGAAGTTGTGCTGCTCGACCTTGCGCTGTGCCTTCTCGATCTGCCGGCTGACCAGGCGGTCCTCCAGCGCATCGTCGTCCTTCATGCCGAAACGCTTCATCCAGCGGATCAGCCCCTCGCCGCCGAAGATGCGCAGCAGGTTGTCGTCCAGCGACAGGTAGAAGCGGGACGAGCCGGGGTCGCCCTGGCGCCCGGACCGGCCGCGCAACTGGTTGTCGATACGCCGCGACTCATGCCGCTCGGTACCGACGATGTGCAGTCCGCCGGCAGCCACGACCTTTTCGTGCTCGGCGCGCCAATCCTCACGCACCTGCTCGCGCTCGGCCTCCGTGGCCTCGGCCGGCAAGGCGGCGAGCGCAGCTTCCAGGCTGCCGCCCAGCACGATGTCGGTACCGCGGCCGGCCATGTTGGTGGCGATCGTCACCTGTCCGTATGCACCGGCCTGGGCCACGATGGCGGCCTCGCGCTCGTGCTGCTTGGCGTTCAGCACTTCATGCGCGATGCCGGCGTCGTCCAGCTCCTTGGACAGCAGCTCGGAAACCTCGATGGAGGTGGTGCCGACCAGGACCGGCTGGCCCGCGGCATGGCGCGACTTGACGTCTTCGATCACGGCGCGGTACTTGGCCTCCGTGCTGAGGAAGATCATGTCCTGGTTGTCGACGCGGATCATCGGCTTGTGGGTGGGGATGACCACCACGTCCAGCCCATAGATGCTGTTGAACTCGAAGGCCTCGGTGAACGCCGTGCCGGTCATGCCCGAGAGCTTCTTGTACATGCGGAACAGGTTCTGGAACGTGACCGTGGCCATGGTCTGGTTTTCGCGCTGGATCGGCACGCCCTCCTTGGCCTCGACCGCCTGGTGCAGCCCATCCGACCAGCGCCGCCCGGGCAGGGTGCGCCCGGTGAACTCGTCGACGATGATGACCTCGCCGTCGCGCACGATGTAGTCCACGTCGCGCTGGTAGATGCCTTGCGCGCGCAGCGCCGCATTCAGGTGATGAACCACGGCCAGGTTCTTCGAGTCGTAGAGGGCGCTGTCCTCGCTCAGCACGCCGGCCTCGTGCAGCAGCTCCTCGGCGTGCTGCATGCCGGTCTCGGACATGTGCACCTGCTTCTGCTTCTCGTCGACCCAGAAATCGCCCGGGCCGTCCTCTTCTTTTTGCCGCACCATGCGCGGCACGATCTTGTTCACCGCCAGGTACAGCTGCACCGAATCCTCGGCGGGGCCGGAGATGATCAGCGGGGTGCGCGCCTCGTCGATCAGGATCGAGTCCACCTCGTCGACGATGGCGAAATTCAGCCCGCGCTGGAAGCGCTGCTCCTTGCTCAGGGCCATGTTGTCGCGCAGGTAATCGAAGCCGAACTCGTTGTTCGTGCCATAGGTGATGTCGGCGTTGTACGCGGCAGCCTTGTCGCCCTGGTCCATGCCGGGGTAGACCACGCCGACGCTCAGTCCAAGGAAGTTGTACAGCACGCCCATCTGCGCCGCGTCGCGCCGCGCCAGGTAATCGTTGACGGTGACGACGTGCACGCCGTCGCCGGCAATGGCATTGAGGTAGACCGGCAAGGTGGCGACCAGGGTCTTGCCCTCGCCGGTGCGCATCTCGGCAATCTTGCCCTGGTGCAGCACCATGCCACCGACCAGCTGCACGTCGTAATGGCGCAGGCCAAGCTTGCGCTTGGAAGCCTCGCGCACCACCGCAAACGCCTCGGGCAGGAGCTTGTCCAGCGACTCGCCGGCGGCATAGCGCTGCTTGAACTCGTCGGTCTTGGCGCGCAGCTCGTCGTCGCTCAATTTCTCGCAGGCCGGCTCAAGCGTATTGATACGGGCGGCCGTCCGGTTCAGTTGGCGCGTGACGCGCTCGTTGTGGCTGCCAAACAAGGACTTCAAGGAGCGACTGAGCATCGGTCTTCCGCTTGGGTGTGAGCGCCCGCCTGCTCGCGGGCCAATCGCACATATTACTACACGCACCTGCGCCAACCGCGCACGCGCGGCCCGCAAACGCCGTGGCATGAGCCAGGCAGGCCACGCGGACAACGCGCCACGCGGCCGAGATCGGGGCATCGCGCGCGGGTCGGACAGGCCATGCCCGGATGTCCTGGAATGGCGTCGGCACGGCGCCGATTCAAGGGCGGCAAACTGCCACGGCAGCCCGAGCAACCGCGCGCCCGCGTATCATCCCCCCATGGAGAAACCGGCAAGCAGCACGCAGAGAGCCGCGCCCCGTGTCGCCAGGCCATCGCGCCAGGCGCCCCAGGCCTTGGCCGAGTGCGGCTCGTTCGCGCAACTGGCGCGACGCGCGCATACCCTGGAAGCGCTGGACCGCGCGCTGCGGCAAACCCTGCCGCTGCCGTTGCGCGACCAGGTCCGCTTTGCCGATGTGCGCCACCAGCGCCTGGTGTTCCTGGCCAACTCGCCGGCCTGGGCCTCGCGCCTGCGCCTGGCCCAAGGCCAGATCCTCGCGTGCGCGCGCGCCATTGGCGTCGCCGCCGGGGCAATCAGGGTCAAGGTGGTGGCGCCGTCCGCCACGGTGACGGCAGCGACTGCACCCAGCATGTCGATCTCAGCGGCGGCAGCCGCACACCTGCGGGCCGCGGCCGGTGGGCTCCAGGATCCGGAGCTGCGCGCCATGTTCCTCGCCCTGGCGGCGCAAGCCGGTCAGCGCCCCTCCCAGGAAAGCTGAGCCGGCAACCCTGTCTCGGCGCAAACGGTGTGCCGCAGAATCGAAGCCGCGCCGGCTGGCGCCAGGCCGGGCAGCGCTCAGATCGCCTGGGCCGGATGCGTATAGGAGATCGGCGATACCGCCGGATCATCGTGATAGCTGACTTCTTCCCAGGCCGAGGTATCGGCAACCAGGGTGCGCAACAGCTTGTTGTTGAGCTCATGGCCCGACTTGTGCGCGTGGTAGGCGCCGATCAGGCTGTGGCCGAGCAGGTACAAGTCGCCGATCGCGTCGAGGATCTTGTGCTTCACGAACTCGTCCTCGTAACGCAGGCCGTCCTCGTTCAACACCCGGTAATCGTCCAGCACCACGGCGTTGTCCATCGAACCGCCCAGGGCCAGGTTGGCCTCGCGCAGCACTTCGATGTCACGCATGAAGCCGAAGGTGCGGGCGCGGCTGACTTCCTTGACATAGGAGGTGGTGGAGAAGTCGATCTCGCTGTGCGAGGTGCGCTTGGAGATGATCGGATGGTTGAAGTCGATCGAGAAGCCGACCTTGAAGCCTTCGAACGGGGCGAAGCTGGCCCACTTGTCGCCGTCCTCCACCCGGATCGGCTTGCGGATGCGGATGAAGCGCTTGGCGGCGTTCTGCTCCTCGATTCCGGCCGATTGCAACAGGAACACGAAGGGCCCCGCGCTGCCGTCCATGATCGGCACTTCCGGCGCGGACAGGTCGACATAGGCATTGTCGACGCCCAGCCCGGCCATCGCCGAAAGCAGGTGCTCGACCGTGGCCACCCGCGCCTCACCGTTCACCAGGGTGGTCGAGAGCCGCGTATCGCCGACGTTGTCCTGGCGCGCGTAGATATCCACCGGCGGATCAAGATCGGTGCGACGGAATACGATGCCCGTGTTGGGTGCTGCCGGGCGCAGCGTCATATACACCTTGTCGCCGGTATGTAAACCGACGCCGGTGGCCCGTATGACGTTTCTCAGCGTACGCTGCTTGATCATGGGTGGCGGGTCTCGTAGCGGCAACACCGACTAGGCGCACATACTAACACAGTCTTAACCAGCTTCAATAGCAAACCGAACTGTACAGTATGATTAAATTTCACGCCGGTTTTTCTTCGCCGGATACGCTGGATGGTCCTGCCCTTGGACTCGGTCACATCGACGATGTGCCCGCAGCGACGACGGGTCCGCAGACCGACCGCAACCCGCGCCATTGGTTCGTGTTGCGCTGTTGAGTCCTCTGCTCCTCCTCGCCACGGCCGTATCCGCGCCAGCCGCCGGACGCGTCGCGTGTGTCGCCTGGACGCCGCCGCTCGCGCTGACGCGGCGCCAGCCTGATCAGTCTGCCTGCCGCCGCAGGAAGGCCGGAATGTCCAGGTAGTCGAACCCGGGTTCGCTCTTGCCCGCAGCCGCCGCATCGGCACCCGCACCCGCCTGTGGCCCACGCTCGCGTTGCGCGTAGTCCACCACCTCGTTGCCGGTACCCGTGCGCAGCAGCACCGGGCGCGGACGCTCGATGACCGGCTCGACCAGCTGGATCGGTGGCCGCGCGCGCGAGGCATCAGCACGATTGAGGCCGGTGGCGACCACAGTCACGCGCACGTCATCCTGCATGTCCGCGTCCATCGAGGTGCCGATGACCACCGTCGCGTCTTCGCTGGCAAAATCGTGGATTATGCGGCCAATTTCGTCGAACTCGCGCATAGTGAGGTTGGGTCCGGCGGTGACGTTGACCAGGATGCCGCAGGCGCCGTTGAGGTTGACGTCCTCCAGCAGCGGGTTCTTGATCGCCGCCTCGGCCGCGGCCTGGGCGCGGTCGTCGCCGCGGGCGGTGCCCGAGCCCATCATGGCCTGGCCCATTTCCGACATCACCGTGCGCACGTCGGCAAAGTCGACGTTGATCAGACCGGGTGCCGTGATCAGGTCGGCGATGCCTTGGACCGCGCCCTGCAGCACGTCGTTGGCGGCCTTGAACGCGTTCAGCAGAGTGACCTCGCGGCCGAGCACGTTGAGCAGCTTCTCGTTCGGCACGGTGATCAGGGAATCGACGTGCTGGGACAGGTCCTCGATGCCCTTCAGCGCCACTTGCATGCGCCGCCGGCCCTCGAACGGGAACGGCTTGGTGACCACGGCCACGGTGAGGATGCCCTTCTCCTTGGCCAGCTGCGCCACCACTGGCGCCGCACCGGTACCGGTGCCGCCGCCCATGCCGGCGGTGATGAACACCATGTCCGCGCCCTCGAGCATGGCCTCGATGCGTTCGCGATCCTCCAGCGCCGCCTGCCGGCCGACCTCGGGGTTCGCACCGGCGCCAAGACCCTTGGTCACGTTGCCGCCGAGCTGCAGGTGCGTGCGCGACCCACAGGTGGTCATCGCCTGGGCGTCGGTGTTGGCGACCACGAACTCGACCCCCTCGATATTGGCGTTCAGCATGTGCGCCACGGCGTTGCCGCCGCCGCCGCCAACCCCGATCACCTTGATGATCGCGTTGGGGGAAAGCTTTTCAATCAATTCAAACATGTCCCGTCCTCCGTCGTTGTTTTATGACCCGCACCGACCTGGCATCGATCGCGGGCGCCGGGCTGTATCCCTGGAATGCCCTGGCGATGCATCCCGCATCACCCTGGAACCGGATGGCCGTTACCGGCCACCATGCCGCCACCACCATTCAAAAATTCCGCGCCACCCAACCGCGCAACCTGCCCACCAGCGCATCCGAGCCGCCCGCCGGGGAGCGGCCGCTGCGCTGGCTGCCGACCCGCGCGCCATGCAACAACAAGCCCACGCCGGTCGCGTGCAAGGGGCTGGTGACCACGTCGCCCAGGCCCTCGACTTGTTGCGGCACGCCGATGCGCACCATCTTGTGGAAGATTTCCTCGGCCAGCTCCAGCGCGCCTTCCATGCGCGAGGCGCCGCCGGTCAGCACCACGCCGGCCGCGACCAGGCTCTCGTAGCCGGAACGCCGCAACTGGTCCTGCACCATCTCGAAGATTTCCTCGTAGCGCGCCTGCACGCTCTGCGCCAGCGACTGGCGCGCCAGCCGGCGCGGCGGGCGATCGCCGACGCTCGGCACCTGGATGGTTTCCTCGGCGTGGGTCAGCCCGGTCTGCGCGCAGGCGTACTTGATCTTGATTTCCTCGGCGTGCGCAGTCGGCGTATGCACGCCGTAGGCGATGTCGTTGGTCACCTGGTCGCCGCCCACCGGCAGCGAGGCGGTGTAGCGGATCGCGCCCTGGGTGTAGATCGCCACGTCGGTGGTGCCGGCGCCGATGTCCACCAGGCACACGCCGAGTTCGCGCTCGTCATCGGTGAGCACGCTCATCGCGCTGGCAAGGCCCGACGGCACCAGGCCGTCGACCGTCAGGCCGCAGCGCTGGATGCACTTGGTGATGTTCTGCACCGCGGCGGCGGCGCCCGTCACCAGGTGGACGCTGGCCTCCAGCCGCACCCCGCTCATGCCGACCGGGCGGCGGATGCCATCCTGGCCGTCGATGCGGTATTCCTGCGACTCCTTGAACAGCACCTTGCGGTCGGCCGGGATGGCCACGGCACTGGCCGCCTCCAGCACCTGCTCGAGATCGCCGGCGGTGACCTCGTGGTCGCGGATCGCGGCGCTGCCGTGCGAGTTGCGCGTTTCCAGGTGGCTGCCGGAAATCGAGGCGAACACCGAGCGGATGTCGCAGCCGGCCATCAGCTCGGCCTCCTCCACGGCGTGCTGGATCGAGTGCACGGTGGATTCAATGTCCACCACCGAGCCGCGCTTCATCCCGCGCGACACGTGGGTGCCGATGCCGATCACGGTGATCGGCTGCTCGGGCTCGTACTCGCCCACGATCGCCACCACCTTCGAGGTGCCGATATCCAGGCCGACCACGAGTTGCTTGTCGTTGTGGGTTCTCATGCGGGCGGCGTGCCTCCGGCAGTGGTGGGCGTCGCCGCGGGCCAGAGCACGGCAAAGCCATTGGTGTAACGCAAGTCGGCGTAGACGAAGGCGCGGTCGTGGCCGGTCATCAATTGCGGCAGCACATCCAGGAAGCGGTGCAGGCGCGAGGCTGCCTGGGCGCTGTCGCCAACCACGACGCGCGCACCATCGCCGATGCGTATGCTCCAGCTGCCGCGATCGGTCAGGGTCAGGCCCTGGACCCGCACCTGCGCGCCGGCAAACGCCTTGCGCGCCTCGCTGTAGAAGCTCACCACCTCGGCCAGGCGCGCATCCGGGCCGCGCAGGTCGGGCAAGGCGGGTGCGCCGGCAGGCAGGGTGGCATCGAACACCACGCCCTTGCTGCTGATGAGCTGCTGCTCGTTCCAGTGCGCGAACGGCTGGCGCTCGTGCACGCGCAGCACCAGGGTGTCCGGCCAGCGCTTGCGTACCTCAACCGCCTCGACCCAGGGCAACGCCGCCACGGCCCGCTGCACCGCGCCCAGGTCCAGGGCAAAGAAGCCCTTGTCCACGCGCGGTGCCACCGCGGCACGAATCTGCGCCGCATCCACGTACTTGAAGTGGGCCTGCACCACCAGCCGGGTCACCGGCCAGCTTTGCGCCGCAAACCAGCCGCGCAGTACGCCGACCAGGGGCAGCGCCACCAGCGCAATCGCCAGGCACCAGGCCAGCAGGCGGACCGGGCCTCTCATGGCTGGCCTCCGCCAGTCGTGGCCTGGCTGGCGGCCGGTGGCAGCGTGCCGCGCATGCTGGTCTCGAGCACGCGCCAGCACAATTCCTGGTAGTCCATGCCGGCCACCGCGGCAGCCTTGGGCACCAGCGAATGCGAGGTCATGCCGGGGGCGGTGTTGACTTCGAGCAGCCAGTTCCGCCCGGTGCGATCGCGCATGACGTCGACCCGGCCCCAGCCGGCACAGTCGAGCGCGGTGAACGCCGACCAGGCCAGCTCGCGCAGGGTCTGCTCCGCGGCGCCCTCGAGGCCTGGGCACAGGTATTGGGTGTCCTCGGCGACGTACTTGGCGGCATAGTCGTAGAAATCGGCATGCGGCACGATGTGGATGCTGGGCAACACCTCGCTGCCAAGCACGCCGATGGTCAGCTCGTCGCCCTCGATCAGCCGCTCCACCAGCAGCGCGCCGGGATAGCGCGAGGCCAAGGCCGCGGCTGCATCGAGCTCCGACTCGGCAAACACGCGGGTCACGCCCACGCTGGAACCCTCGCAAGCCGGCTTGACTATGAGCGGAAAGCCCAGGGTGGCCGCAGCCGCGTGCACGCTCTCGCCGTGCGGGACGGCGACGAAGTCCGGCGTGGGCAGGCCCAGCGATTGCCATACCCGCTTGGAGCGCGGCTTGTCCATGGACAGCGCCGAGCCGAGCACGCCCGAACCGGTATACGGCACCCCCAACGCATCCAGCGCGCCCTGCAGCACGCCGTCCTCGCCACCGCCATGCTGCCCGTGCAGGATGTTGAACACGCGCGCGAAACGCTGCGCCTGCAGCGCATGCAACAGGGCCGGGATGCCGTCCACCGCTTCGGCGTCGACCCCGCGCGCGCGCAGCGCGGCCAGCACGTTGCGTCCGGAATTCAAGGACACCTCGCGCTCGGCCGAGGTGCCGCCCATGACCACGGCGACATGGCCGAAGTCGCGTGCATCAGTGACCCGCCTCGCATTCGTGACATTCATGCAGCGCCCTCCGTCTTCAGCTGGCCGCGGGCGGCCAGTGCCGTCGCCGCCGCACCGATGTCGCCCGCGCCGAGCAGCAGCACCATGTCGCCATCGCGCAGCAGGGCGGGCAAGGTTTCGCCGAGTTCGCGCGGGTGGTCGATGAACACGGGATCGACCTTGCCGCGCGCACGCACGGCACGGGCCAGCGAGCGCCCGTCGGCGCCGGCAATCGGCGCCTCGCCCGCGGGATACACGTCGGTCAAGACCAAGGCGTCGGCCTCGCACAGCACGCCGGCAAAGTCGTCCAGCAGGTCGCGCGTACGGGTGTAGCGATGCGGCTGGAACACGATCACCAGCCGCCGCCCGGGCCAGCCGTCGCGTGCCGCCTGCATCACCGCCGCGAGCTCGCGCGGATGGTGGCCGTAGTCGTCGACCAGCAGCACCTTGCCGCCGGCGATCGCCAGCTCGCCGTTGATGTGGAAGCGCCGGCCCACGCCCTGGAAGCGCTCCAGTGCACGGGCGATGGCGTAGGGTTCGACGCCCAGGTGCCAGCCGATGGTGGCCGCGGCCACCGCATTCAGCACGTTGTGCCGCCCGGGCAGGTTCAGCGTGATCGGCAACGACGGCTGGCCTGGCAGCAACAAGTCGAAATGGGTACGCGGGCCGTCGGCGCGCAGGTTGGCGCCACGCACATCGGCCGCCTGCCCGATGGCATAGGTCAGGGTCGAGCGCGCGGTACGCTGCGCCAGTTCGGCGACTTCCGGGTTGTCCACGCACAGCACCGCCAGGCCGTAGAACGGCAGGCGATGCAGGAAATCGGCAAACGCCTGCTTCAACTCGGCAAAGTCGCCGTGGTAGTGGTCGAGGTGGTCGGCGTCGATATTGGTGACCACCGCGATCACCGGCGACAGCTTGAGGAACGAGCCGTCGGATTCGTCGGCTTCGGCGACCAGGTAGGCGCCGGCGCCAAGCCGCGCATTGGCGCCGGCCGACAGCAGCTGGCCGCCAATGACGAAAGTGGGATCGTAGCCGGCCTCGGCCAGCACGCTGGCGGTGAGGCTGGTGGTGGTGGTCTTGCCGTGCGAGCCGGCCACGGCGATGCCGCGCCGGAAGCGCATCAGTTCGCCCAGCATCTCGGCGCGCGGCACCACGGGGATGCGGCGCGCCTCGGCGGCCATGAGTTCCGGGTTGTCGGCGTGGATGGCGCTGGACACCACGACGGCGTCGACGTTGGCGACGTGCGCCGCGTCGTGGCCAATGGCGACGTCTACGCCCATGCCGGCAAGCCGCTCGGTCACCGCCGAGGCCGCACGGTCCGAACCCGATACGTCGTAGCCCAGGGTATGCAGTACTTCGGCGATGCCGCTCATGCCGGCACCGCCGATGCCGATGAAATGCACGCGGCGGAAGCTCTGCATGATGTCGCCATGCGGCGGGAGGCGGCGTGCGGTCATGCGCCCACCTCCACGCAGGTACGCGCGATCACTTGCGCGGCATCGGGCTTGGCCAGCGTCCGCGCCGCCTCGGCCATGGCCAGCAGTTGCGAGCGGCTGTCCAGCATCGCCTCCAGGCAGGCCGCCAAGGCCTCGGGGTCCAGGGCCTGCACGGCATGCCGATCCTCACTCATGAGCCGTGCGGCGCCGGCGGCCACCAAGGCTTCGGCGTTGCGCGTCTGGTGGTCGTCCACCGCGTGTGGAAACGGCACCAGCAACGCGCCGAGTCCCACCGCGGTCAACTCGGCCAGGGTCAGCGCGCCGGCACGGCACACCGCCAGGTCGGCCCAGGCATAGCGCGCGGCCATGTCGTCGATGAAGGCCACCAGCTGCACCTCGACCACGGCGGCGGCATAGGCCTCGCGTGCCTCGTCCAAGCCGCGCGTCCCGCACTGGTGCACCACCTCCGGACGCTGCCGGGGGGGGATCGTGGCCAGCGCGCGCGGCAGGGCCAGGTTGAGCGCGCGCGCGCCCAGGCTACCGCCCAACACCAGCAGGCGCGGCCGGCCGCTGCGCGTGGCGAAGCGCTGCGGCGGCGGCGGCACCAGGGCAATCGCCTCGCGCACCGGATTGCCGACCCAACGCCCACGTGGCAGCACGTCGGCAAAGCCGGTCAGCACCTCCCGCGCGACGTGCGCCAGCAGGCGGTTGGTCACCCCAGCGACGCGATTCTGCTCGTGCACCACCAGGGGCACGCGCAGCAGCCAGGCCGCCAGGCCGCCCGGGCCGGCCGCGTAGCCGCCCATCGACAGCACGCTGCGTGGCCGCAGCTTGCGCAGCACGCGCCAGGCCGCGAACAGCGCGCGCAGCAGCATGAACGGGGCGAGCAGGCGCTTGCCCCAGCCCTTGCCGCGCAAGCCGCCGACCACGATTAGGTGCAGTGGAATCTGCCGCGCGGCCACCACATCCGCCTCCATGCCGCCGCGGGCACCGAGCCAGGCCACCGGCACGCCCTGCTCGCGCAGGCGTTCGGCCACGGCCAGGCCGGGGAAGATGTGGCCGCCGGTGCCGCCGGCCATGATCAGCACGGGTGCGGAGGCGCTCATGCTGCCTCCAGTTCGCGCGCATGCGTGGCAAGGCCGGCATCGGCCGCGGTGACGGTCGCCGGCAGATGCTCGCGCGCGGCACGGATGTCCAGCGCACGGTTGATCTCCAGCGTGGCGCGCAGCAGCAGGCCGGCCATCATGCAGGTCAGCACCATCGACGAGCCGCCGTAGCTGATCAGCGGCAGGGTCAGGCCCTTGGTCGGCAGCACACCCAGGTTCACGCCGATGGAGACGATGGCCTGCAGGGCCAGCATCAGGGACGCGCCAAAGGCGACGTGGGCAGCGAACAGGCGGTTCACCTCCACCCCGCGCAGCGCCAGCAGCAGGCCGCGCCAGACCACCAGGGCAAACAGCCCGATGACCAGCAGCACGCCGGCCAGGCCGAGCTCCTCGCCGATCACGGCGAAGATGAAGTCGGTGTGCGCCTCGGGCAGGTAGGACAGCTTGAGCACGCTCGAACCCAGGCCGACGCCGTCCCACTGTCCGCGGCCAATCGCCATCAGCGACTGGGTCAGCTGGAAGCCGTCGTTGAACGGGTCCTTCCATGGATCCAGGAACGAGGTCAGCCGCTTCATGCGGTAGCTCTCGCCGGTGGCCGCAACGTACAGCAAGGGCATGAGCGGCAAGCCCATGAGAAACAGGTACAGCGGCCGGGCGCCGCCAAACCAGACCATGGCGATGGTCACCGCGATCACCAGGGTGGCCGAGCCGAAGTCGGGTTGCGCCAGCAGCAGCAGCACGATCACGCCAGCCACCATCAGCGGCTTGAACAGGCCGAGGAACCTGGTCTCCACGCTGTCGCGATGGCGCACCAGGTAGCTGGCGACATAGACCACCAGGATCAGTTTCACGGCCTCGACCGGCTGGAACGTGGTGAAGATGAGGTTGAGCCAGCGCCGCGCGCCATTGATGCGCAAGCCCAGGTGCGGCACGAACACCGCCACCAGCAGCACGAAGCCGACGGCCAGCAGCGGCAGCGCCCAAGTCTCGAAGCGCTTCAGCTCGATGCGCAGCACCAGCGCGGCACCGACCACGCCCAAGGCCAGGAACACCAGTTGCCGCTTCAGGAAATACAGCGCGCCCAGGCGCTGGTTGTCGGCCACCGCAATCGAGCTCGAGGTGATCATCACCACGCCGATGGCGGCCAGCCCGACCAGGCCGACCAGCAGCCAGGCATCCACGCGGCCGCGTGGCTGTTGGCGTCGGGTGGCTTGCATGGCGTCGAACATCTCAGCGCACCTTCAACGTGGCGAGGCCAATCAGCACCAGCACCACCGAGATGATCCAGAAGCGCACGATCACCCGCGGCTCCGGCCAGCCCTTCAGCTCGAAGTGGTGGTGGATCGGCGCCATGCGGAAGATGCGCTTGCCAGTCAGCTTGAAGCTGCCGACCTGCAGCATCACCGAGGCGGTTTCCATGACGAACAGGCCACCCATCACCAGCAGCACGATCTCCTGGCGCACGATCACCGCCACGCAGCCCAAGGCCGCGCCGAGCGCCAGTGCGCCGACGTCGCCCATGAACACCTGCGCGGGGTAGGTGTTGAACCAGAGGAAGCCCAGTCCGGCGCCCGCCAGCGCGCCGCAGAAAATCGACAGCTCGCCCGCGCCGGGAATGGAGGGAATGCCCAGGTACTCGGAAAACACCCGGTTGCCGGCCAGGTAGGCAAACACGCCGAGCGCACCGGACACCAGCACCACCGGCATCACCGCCAGCCCGTCCAGGCCGTCGGTGAGGTTCACCGCATTGGAAAAGCCCACCATCATGAAGTAGGCCACGGCCACGAAAAACAAGCCCATGGGCACGGCCACCTGCTTGAACAGCGGCACGTACAGCGCGGTCTCGGCCACCGGCAGGCCACCGAGCGCGGCCGGCGCGGTGTGGTACAGGAACAGCGCGGCGCCCAGGCCGCACACCGATTGCCAGAAATACTTCCAGCGTGCCGGCAGGCCGCGGCTGTTCTTCAGCACCAGCTTGCGATAGTCGTCCACGAAGCCGATCACGCCGAAGCTCAGGGTGACCGCCAGCACCACCCAGACGTAGCGGCTGTGCAGGTTCGCCCACAGCAACGTAGCCACGGCCACGGCGAGCAGGATCATCACGCCGCCCATGGTCGGCGTGCCGGCCTTGAGCAGGTGCGTCTGCGGGCCGTCCGAGCGCACCACCTGGCCAGCCTTCAATGCCGCCAGCTTGCGGATCACGGCTGGCCCCATGAGCAGGGACATGACCAGCGCGGTCAACGCCGCCATGATGGTGCGGAAGGTGATGTACTGGAACACGTGCAGGACGGTGTAGCGGCCTGCGAGCCATTCGGCCAGCTCAAGCAGCATGCGCGTCCCCTCCAGCCGTGGTGTCCGCGCCATCCTGCAGCGCCGCGATCACGCGCTCCATGCCGGCCGCGCGCGAACCCTTGACCAGGCAGGTCACCCCGGCGTGCAGCTGCGGCCGCAACGCGGCCAGCAAACTCGACTGGTCGACGTAATGCTCGCCGCCGGCGCCGAACGCGCGCACCGTCTCCAGGCCCAGTGGCCCGGTCGCGAACAATCGCTCGATGCCGCGCTCGCGCGCCTGCCGGCCCAGCGCGGCATGCAGCGCGCGCGCCTCGGCGCCGAGCTCGGCCATGTCGCCAAGCACCAGCCAATGTTCCCCGGGCGCCAGCAGCAAGGTGTCGATGGCCGCGGCCATCGAGCCTGGATTGGCGTTGTAGCTGTCGTCGATCAGTGCCCAGCCGCCGACCGCCGGCTGGCGCTGCAGCCGCCCGGGTACGCCCTGCACACTTTCCAGCCCGGCGACGATGGTCGGTAACGGCACCTCTAGGGCGGCTGCCACTGCCGCCGCGGCCAGCGCATTCATGACGTTGTGCCGGCCCGGCAGGGCCAGGCGCACCGCGGCATCGCCGGCGGGAGTCCGCAGCACGAAGGCTGAGCCATCCAGGGTCGAACGGATGTCGCGTGCGCCGATGTCCGCAGCCTGCTCGAGGCCGAAGCGCAGCACCTGCCGCCCGGCCGCCAGGCCGCTGAAGAATGCCGCAAAACGGTCGTCGGCATTGATCACGGCCACGCCGTCGCGCGGCAGTGCCTCGTACAGCGCGCCCTTGGTGCTGGCGACGCCCTCCACGCTGCCCATGCGCTCCAAGTGGGCCGGCGCGACCAGGGTGACCAGGGCGACCTCGGGACGGGCAATGCCGGCAAGGTAGGCAATGTCGCCCGGCTTGCCCGCGCCCATCTCGAACACCGCGTACTGCGTGTCCGCCGGCATGGCCAGCACAGAGAGCGGCAAGCCCAACTCGTTGTTGTGGTTGCCGGCGCTGACATGCGTGCGTCCATGGCGGCCGAGGATCGCGGCGACCAGGGTCTTGGTGGTGGTCTTGCCGTTCGAGCCGGTGATGCCCACCACGCGCACGTCGCGCTGGGCGCGCACGGCGCTGGCCAGGTCGCCGAGCGCCAGCGTGGTGTCGCTCACCAGGACCTGCGGCAGCGGGCTGTCGATGCGGCGGCTCACCAGCGCGCCGCTGGCGCCGTGGGCGGCCGCGGCCGGGAGGAAATCGTGGCCGTCGACGCGTTCGCCAGCGACCGCCACAAACAGGCTGCCGGCCTGCACGGTGCGGCTGTCCAGCGCTACGCCAGCGACCTCGGCGTCGCTGCCCAGCAACTGCCCGCGGGTCCACATCGCGATGGCCGAGAGCCGCATCATGCCTGCAACTCCGGGAAGCGACGGCGCAAGACCGCGGCGGCCACCTCGAGGTCGCTGAAGTGATGACGGCCGGTGGCACCGTCCTGGTAGGTCTCGTGGCCTTTGCCGGCAATCAGCACCACGTCGCCGGCACCGGCGCGCGCCAGGGCCAGGGCGATGGCTTTGGCCCGGTCGCGCTCGACCAGGTGCGGATCCGGGGCGGGCATGCCGGCCAGGATCTGCGCGACGATGGCGTCGCCGTCCTCGCCACGCGGGTTGTCGTCGGTGACGATGGCCACGTCGGCCAGGCGCGCGGCAATGCCACCCATCAAGGGTCGCTTGCCGACGTCGCGCTCGCCGCCGCAGCCAAACACGCACAGCAGCCGGCCGGCGCAATGTTCGCGCAGCGCGCCCAGCGCCTGCTCGAGCGCATCGGGAGTGTGCGCATAGTCGACCACCACCAGCGGCTGCCCGCCTTCGCCGCCAAGCCGACTCATGCGCCCAGGCACCGGCTGCAGCGCACCCAGCGCCGCGACGATGCGCGCGAAGTCCACGCCGAGCGCGCCGAGGCAGGCGGCCACCAGCAGCAGGTTGTCGACGTTGAAGTGGCCAAGCAGGCCACTGCTGACCGCATGCACGCCCCACGGCGTATGCAGGGTGAAGGCCAGCCCATTGCCCGCAGTGTCGACAGCGCTGGCATGGACTGCCGCGCCAGCATCGGCGCGCTGGCTCACTGTCAGCAGTTCGACCCCTGGCGCCAGCCCTTGCGCCAGCCCGGCACCAAAGGCGTCGTCGATATTGATCACCGCCGCGCGCAATCCCGGCCAGGCGAACAGCCGCGCCTTGGCGGCGCCATAGGCCTGCATGCTGCCGTGGTAATCCAGATGGTCGCGGGTCAGGTTGGTGAACACGGCCAGCTCGAAATCCACGCCGGCCACGCGCTCCTGGGCCAGCGCATGCGAGGAGACTTCCATGGCCACATGGCTGGCGCCGCGGTCGCGGAAGTCGGCCAGCAGCGCCTGCACGCTGATCACGTCCGGCGTGGTGCGCGCGCTGTCGCGCAAGTGCCCGGCCATGCCGGTGCCCAGCGTGCCGATGCTGGCGTTCGGCAGGCCGAGCAAGCTGAAAGCCTGGCTCAGCAATTGCACGCACGAGGTCTTGCCGTTGGTGCCGGTCACCCCGAGTACATGCATGGACTCGCTAGGCCGCCCGTAGTAGCGCGCGGCAATCTCGCCCAGGTAGGCGCGCAGCCCATCGATCCACAGCACTGCCACGCCATCGAGCGTCGCCGGCAATTTGCCGATGGGTCCGGCGACGTCAATGCCGGGCGCCGGCGTTTCCGCCAAGATCACCGCCGCGCCGCGCTGCACCGCGCCGGCAGCATAGGCAAAACCGTGCGCCTGGGTGCCGCCCAAGGCCACGAAGGCCTCGCCACGGCCCACCTGGCGCGAATCCAGGCTCAGGCCGGAGATCACGATACGGTTTGCGCCGGGGTTGGCGGCCAGCTCGCGGTCGGCAACGCCAAGCAGCAACTGGTCGAGGTGGCCGATGCTCATGGCGGCCCTCCATCGACCGGCGCGTCGTCGATCGCCGCCTCGCGCGGCGGCGCGGCGCCGGCCAGCCCGCCCGTGCCCTGCAGCGGGCCACCGACGTACCAGCGCCCGATGTTGTCCGGCGGGACGTCGAGCAGGCGCAGCGCGCCGGCCATCACGTGCGCAAACGCCGGCGCCGCCACCATGCCGCCGTAGTAGCTGCCCTTGCTGGGATTGCTGATGACCACCACGCCGACCAGACGCGGGTTGCTCGCCGGCACGATGCCGGCAAACGCGGCAATGTAGTTGTTCTTGTCATAGCCGCCGGCACTGGCCCGGTGCGCCGTGCCGGTCTTGCCGGCGACGCTGTAGTTCGGGATGCGTGCCTGCGGCGCGGTGCTGCCAGGACCGGTCACCGTCTCCAACATGCGCACCAGCTCGTGCGCCACTTGCGGCGAGACCACCTGCTTGCCGGGATTGTCGGCGCCGTGGATGAAGCTGGGCTCGCGCATGACGCCGTTGTCGGCCAGCGCGGCGTAGGCGCTGGCCAGCTGCAACACGGTCACATTCAGGCCGTAGCCGTAGGCCATGGTGGCCTTCTCCAGCGGCCGCCAGCTGCGCCCGACCTTGAGATAGCCGGAGGACTCGCCGGGGAAGCCGCTGTTCGTGCTGTTGCCGAAACCGAAGGCGCGAAAGGTGTCGTACATCAGGCTGGTGTCGAGCTGCATGGCGATCTTCGCCGCGCCGACGTTGCTGGACTTGGTGATCACCCCGGTCGGCGTGAGCAGGCCGTAGTTGTGCGTGTCGTGGATGTCGTGGCCCTGGAAGTACCAGTGGCCGCCGGTGGTGTCGATGATGGGCGTGGTCGGCGTGAACTTGCCGCTGGACAAGGCCGCCGCCAGGGTGAACGGCTTCATGGTCGAGCCCGGTTCGATGACGTCGGTCATGGCCCGGTTGCGGCGCTGGCCCGGCTTGCTGGCGGCCACGTCGTTCGGGTTGTAGGTCGGCAGGTTGACCATGGCGAGCACTTCGCCGGTCTTCACGTCCAGCACCACGATGGAACCCGAATCGGCCTGGAATTTCTCCAGCGTGCTGCCCAGCTCGCTGTAGGCCAGGAACTGGATGCGGCGGTCGATGCTGAGCGTCAGGTCGCGACCAGGCTGGGGCGCGCGCAACTGTTCCAGGTTTTCCACCACGCGACCCATGCGGTCGCGGATCACCTGCTTGGAGCCGGGCTGGCCGGACAGCCAGCCGTCATAGGCCAGCTCGAGGCCCTCCTGACCGTGGTCGTCGATATTGGTGAAGCCGAGCACGTGCGCGGTGACGTCGCCGGAGGGGTAGTAGCGCTTGAACTCGCGCTGGCTGTATACGCCGGGGATGTCGAGGTCCAGCACGGCCTCGGCCGCCGCCGGGCTCATCTGCCGGCGCAGGTAGACGAATTCGCGGTCGGCGCGCTGGGCCAGCCGCTCCTTGAGCTCGGCGGCATTGACGCCCAGGGCCCGCGCCAGTGTGGCCACGCGGCTGTCGTCCTCCAGCACCTCGGACGGATTCGCCCACAACGAGGTGACCGGGGTGGACACCGCCAGCGGCTCGCCGTTGCGGTCGAAGATGGTGCCGCGGGACACCGGGATCGGCATCTCGCGCAGGAAGCGCGCGTCGCCCTGGCGCTGGTAGAACTGCTTGCGCACCACCTGCAGGTCGAACGCGCGCGCGACCAGGCCGATCGACGCCAGGCCGAGCAGGCCGACCACCAGCACCATGCGCCGGCGGGCATCGGGCCCTTCGCGGCGGCGACCCTGGCCCGGCTTGCGCGGAGGCGTATGCCCGATCATCGGTGCAACAACCGGATGTCTTGCGGGCGCGGCTGCAGCATGCCGAGCCGGCTGCGCGCCTGCTCGTCGATGCGCCGTGGCTCGGCATAAGTGGCCTGCTCCAGCTCCAGCCGTCCATATTCGATATTCAGGTCGTCGCGCTCGGCCTGCAGCGCGGTCAGGCGCACGAACAGCACGCGGCTCTCATGGCGGGTCCACACCACGCCAATGGCGCTGGCCAGCACTGCCACCAGCAGGCCGAGCAGCACGATGATGCCCAGCAGCTTCATGCGGCCACCGCGACAGGCAACTTTTCCGCCACGCGCAGCACCGCCGAGCGAGCGCGCGGATTGGCGGCCAACTCGGCGGCACCGGGAAAGCGCGCCTTGCCGACCGCCTTGAGCCGCGCCGCCGGCGCCACCACCGGCGGCCCGCGCCGGGTGTTCTGCACGCGGCCGGACTGCGCGCGGATGAACTGTTTGACGCTGCGGTCTTCCAGCGAATGGAAGCTGATCACCACCAGCCGACCGCCAGGGTGCAGGCGCTCGAGCGCTGCCTCCAGCCCGGCATGCAGCGCCGCCAGTTCCCCGTTCACCTGGATGCGCAAGGCCTGGAAGCTGCGCGTCGCCGGATGCTTGCCGGGTTCGTGCCAGCCCACCACGCGCTCGATCAACGCGGCAAGCTGGGTGGTGCGCAGCAGCGGCCGCGCCAGGCGCTCGGCGACGATGGCCTGGGCGATGCGCCGCGCATGGCGCTCCTCGCCGTATTCCCACAGCACCTGGGCAATCGCGGCCTCATTGGCCCGGGCCAGGAAATCCGCGGCGCTGGCGCCGCTTCCCGGATCCATGCGCATGTCCAGCGGCGCGTCGTGCAGGAAACTGAAGCCGCGCGCGGCCTCGTCCAATTGCGGCGAGGACACACCCAGGTCGAGCAGCACGCCATCGAGGCCGGCAGCAGTGGCCTCCCAGGTGTCCAGGCTGGAGAAATTCGCCTGGCAGATGGCCACGCGCGGGTCGCCGGCAAATTCGGTACGCGCCGCGGCAATGGCCGCCGGGTCGCGATCCATCAACAACAATTGGCCCTGTGCGCCAAGCCGCGACAGCACCGCACGCGCGTGTCCGCCGCGACCAAATGTGCCATCCAGATATCGTCCGTCTGCGCGCACCGACAGACCCTCCACCGCCTCATTCAACATCACCGGTACATGCCGCAATGGCTGCTCAGAATTCGCCACGCTGCACTCCCGCTCTCGTCTGGCCGTACGCTCTGGGCGCTTGGGCGGTAGCAACCGTCCAGACGTCTAGAGACGCAGGCTCGCCATTTCGTCGGTGATTCCGTTCTCGCCGATGACCTGCCGGATCTTGGCCAGGTGCGCCTGCTCGCTCCACAACTCGAACTTGTTGCCCATGCCGAGCAGCACGGCTTTTTTCTCGATGCCCGTGGTAGCGCGCTGGTTCGCCGGCAGCAGGATCCGCGCCGCGCCATCGAGCTCGACGACCGCCGCCGCACCCACCAGCTTCATCTGCAGGTCGCGATGGGCCATCACCACCTTGGGCAAGGCATTGACCTGGTCGCGGACCGGCTCCCACTCCGCGTGCGGAAACAGCCACAGGCAACCCGGCTCGAACGGGTTGTAGGTGATCACCAGCCGGTTGCCGCACTCGCGGGCCACCAGCTCGCGATACGCAGTCGGTATCGTGAGGCGACCCTTGTCGTCCACGGTAATGGCGGTTTCGCCTTGGAACACCGGCTTCACTCCACTAAAACCCACAATTTCTCACTAAAGTCCACGATAACTGTGAGCCAAGCCGGATGTCAAGGAAAATCGCTTGTGAATCAATGAGAAAGCCGCAGCTTGCGCAAAGTCTACAGTGCTTTCTCACGACCGATCGCAAGGTGCTTGAATGCACGGACAATTATTTTTCAGAATCCGGCGCTCCCCGGCGCTTGGGCGGCGGGAGCGCGCCGCGGGCGATGCTTTCGAGGCAATCTTTGTGGAGCCCGCTGGTGGGCGGTGCTTTTCCGCATTGGACTGGGAAGCATCGCCCGCCAGCGGGCTCACAAGGGAGAGGTGGAGTCGGCCTGTAAGCCGGGTTCTGTACGTCTTGCGACGCGACAGTCATTCCTCTCGGCCAGGCGTCGCCACCTGGCTCCAGCGACCTACCCGGGAACAACGCGGGCAGCGTTGGCGTTCCCCTATTTGGTCTTGCTCCGAGTGGGGTTTACCGTGCCGTACGGCGTTGGCCCCGTACGCGGTGCGCTCTTACCGCACCCTTTCACCCTTGCCTGATCCCCTTGCGGGGCCATCGGCGGTCTGCTCTCTGTTGCACTGGCCGTCAGCTCACGCTGCCCAGGAGTTACCTGGCACTCTGCCCTATGGAGCCCGGACTTTCCTCGATGCGCTCATCGCGCGACGCGACTGTCCGGCCGACTCCGACACCAGTGTAGTCGAATGCCGCCGGCAACGCCGCCAGGAGCGCGGCAAACCACCGCGTGGACCGTCACCCGGCAGCGGCTATACTGCGCCAATGCGGCCCGCCGTACCGCGCATCGGCTGCAATATCCCCGGTTCCAGCACCTGCTTGCGCTCCAAGCGCACGTCGCCCCGTGAGAGGTCGCATGAAGATTTCCGCTTACCCCAAGGCCTTGTTGTGGGCCTGTGTGCTGTTGGTGGCCACGGCCTGCAACGGCCAGGCCGGCGTCGCCGGCGAAGCCCGGCCAGGCGCATCGGCACCGGCGGTCGCCAGCACCGCGCGCCCCGCCGTGCTCGCCAACATCGAGGCGCAGGGGCTGGAGATCATGGGCGACTTTGACGCTCCGTCCGGCTTGCACGGCTACGCCGGCGTGGCCGGCCAGGAGCCGCTCACCGTCTATACCACCGCCGATGGCAAGCACGCCCTGGTCGGCGTGCTGGTCGACGCCAAGGGTGATGACGTCGGCGCCGACGCGCTGCGGCGCCTGGTGACCCTGCCCCTGTCCAAGCGCCAGTGGGCGGCGCTGGAATCCAGTACCTGGATCGCCGACGGCGCCGCTGACGCACCGCGCGTGGTGTATGCGTTCACCGATCCAAACTGCCCATATTGCCACCGCTTCTGGGAGGCCGCCCGGCCCTGGGTGGAAGCCGGCAAGGTGCAACTGCGGCACGTCATGGTCGGCGTGATCCGGCCGGACAGCGCCAACAAAGTGGCCACCATGCTGACCGCCAAGTCGCCCATCGCTGCGCTAACCCGCAACGAGCAGACCTTCGACAAGGGCGGCATCGAGGCCGCGGCCAAGGTGCCGGAAGCCGTGCGCCAGAAGCTCGACGGCAACGAGAAGCTGATGCTGCAGATGGGTTTCCAGGGCACACCGGGCATCGTCTACCTGGACGCGAACGGCGTATTGCAACGCCGTTCCGGCCTGCCCAGCGCCGCGCAGCTGCCGGTAGTACTGGGGCCGCGCTGAGCGGGCCCCTACGACAAATCGGAGCTTGCAGGCGGAGGCTGGCCATCGGCGTACAGCGCCTTGCGCGGCGCCCCGCTGAGCGCGGCGGCGAGCCGGGCAGCCTTGGCGGGGGGCAACTCCTCGCGCAGCACCGCAAAGATGCGCCGGCCCTCGGCCAGCCGGGCGTCGACCTCCTCGCCGCAACCCGCCACCAGCACCACGCATTCGCCGCGCTGCTGGTCCGGGTCGGCGGCAACCCGCGCCGCCAAGGCCTCCAATGGCTCGCCCAGCACGGTTTCGAACAGCTTGGTCAGCTCGCGCGCCAGCACCGCCTCGCGCGCGCCGCCGAAGACCTCGCGCAGGTCGGCCAAGCTCTCGGCAATGCGGTGCGCCGACTCGTAGAAGATGAGCGTGCGCGTTTCGCCGGCCAGCTCGCGCAGGCGGCTGCGTCGGGCGGCGGGACGCGGCGGCAGGAAGCCCTCGAAGACGAAGCGGTCGCTCGGCAGCCCGGCCACCGACAGCGCGGCAATGGCGGCGCAGGCGCCCGGTATGGGCACGCAGCGGATGCCAGCCGTACGCGCAGCACGAACCAGGCGAAAGCCAGGATCGCTGACCAGGGGCGTGCCGGCGTCGCTGATCAGGGCCACCGACTGGCCGCCCAGCATGCGCTCCACCAGGCCGGCCACCGCCTCGCGCTCGTTGTATTCATGCAGCGCCAGCAGCGGTGTGTCGATGCCGTGGTACAGCAGCAAGGGACGGCTGTGGCGGGTGTCCTCGGCCGCAATCACGCTCGCCGCGCGCAACACCGCCACGGCACGCGATGACAGGTCATCGCGGTTCCCGATCGGGGTGGCGACCACATGCAGGCAACCCGTAGCGACACTCGTCATCTGGCAGACTCGACTCAAGCGTGAGGCGTGATCCGCTATCATCGCGCATTGCCGCCATGACGACCCGGAATCCTCCCATGCGCCTCCCGCGCCTTGCCCAGGCCATCGTCAGCGCACTGGTTTTGTCGCTGGTGCTGGCGGCCTGCGCGCCGGTGGGCACGCGGCCGTCGGCGACCGAGACGGCCGCCGCGCAGGATGCCGCGGCGCTGGCCAGCGGCGGCCACTTCGATGCCGCGGCCCAGGCTTACCTGGCGCTGGCCGACGCCAACCGGGCCCGCGCCGACCACTATCGCCTGCTGGCCGCGGAAAGCTGGCGCCAGGGCGGCGAACTGGAGCGCGCGGCACCTACGCTGCAAAAGATCGACCGCAGCAAGCTCGCCGGCGACGAACCCCTGCGCCTGGACCTGCTGCGCGCCGAACGCGCCCTGGCTACGCAGAACCTGCCCCAGGCGCTGCGCCTGACCACCGAACCGAACGTGACGGTGCCCGCGGACCTGCGCCCGCGCCTGCTGGAGCTGCGCGCACGCGCGCTGGCGGCCGAGGGCGACCACTGGGGCAGTGCGCGCACCCGCGCCGAGATGCAGGATCAGCTGAGCGGCTTCGACCGCCAGCAAAACCAGCAGCAGATCGTGGCGCAATTGGCCATGCTCGGTGCCGAACCGCTCAAGCGGCGCGCCGCCGCCATGCAGGCCGGGGACCGCATGCTGCCATGGATCAACGCCGCCCTGGCCAGCCTCGGCGTCACCGTGGTTCAGCCGCCGGCCCAGCTGCAGCGCCCGGTCGGCACGCTGCTGCCTGGCGCCAACGCCAATGTGCGCGAAGGCTACAAGGTGCCGCAACAGCTGGCCTTGCTGCTGCCACTCGACGGCGCCTATGCCGCGGTCGGCACCTCGGTGGCGGAAGGCTTCTTCGCCGCCTATTTCGATGCCGGACGCGAGCAGGCGCCGCGTCCGGCCGTGCGCGTCTACAGCACCCACAGCACTCCCGAGGGGGCCACCAGCGGCTACCAGCAGGCGCTGGGCGATGGTGCACAACTGGTGGTCGGCCCGCTGACCCGCGATGCCGTGGCCGCGCTGTTCAAGCAATCCAGGCTGCCGGTGCCCACCCTGGCCCTGAACCACCCGGACAATCGCCGGCTGCCTGCCGGCGACGCCAGCGAATTCGGCCTGATGCCGGAAACCGAAGGCGCCCAGGCCGCGGCGCACATGATCGAGCGCGGCCTGCGCCACGCCTATACCGTCGTTTCCAGCGTCGACTTTGCCCAGCGCGCGCTGACCGCGTTCAAGGCCGAATACGCTGCGCGCGGCGGCACCCTGCTGGGCAGCGCCACGTTCGAAAGCGGCGGCACGGCGATTGCCGGCCTGAACCTGGGCAACGCCCCCGAGGACGCCGGCGTGTTCATCAGCATGCGCCCGGCCCAGGCACGCGTGCTGGTGCCGCAGCTGCGCGCCGCCAAGATCCAGTTGCCGGTGGTGGCTACCTCGCACGTCTACGGCGGCTCGGATGACGCGGCCAGCAACCGCGACCTGGACGGCGTGGAATTCTGCGATGCGCCCTGGCTGTTCAACGCCCAGCCGGGCCTGCCGCCCTTCGGCGACATCGAGGCGCTGCTGCCTTCGGCGCGGGGTGCCACGGCACGCTTGTTCGCCTTCGGCATGGACGCCTGGAACCTGGTGCCCTACCTCGACTGGCTGCGCAACAATCCCGGCAGCTATCTGCCCGGCGCCACCGGCCAGCTCACCTCGGACCAGTTCGGGCGCATCCGCCGCGTACTGACCTGGGCGGTGTTCGACAACGGTATCGCCCACCCGCTCGACGGCAGCCTGCAAATGGACAACGTGCCATCGGCCGCACCGCCCGAACCCGGCGCGATCCAGGCCTTGCCGGCACCGGCGTCCAGCGTCGCGCCGCCAGCCGCCAGCTCCAGCGTGGGTGCGTCGCCGGAGCCCACCGCAGTCCCGGTACGCAACGACTGATGCGCGAGCCCAGCGGCGCGGCCTTCGAGCAACGCGCGTGCGCCGCGCTCGAGCAGGCCGGCCTGCAGCTGCTGGCGCGCAACTATTCAACCCGCCGCGGCGAGCTCGACCTGGTGATGCGCGACGGCGACACCATCGTCTTCGTCGAAGTGCGCTATCGCCGCAGCGCGGGCCACGGCGACGCGACGGCCTCGGTGACGGCGCGCAAGCGTGCGCGCGTGATCCTGGCCGCGCGACAATGGCTGGGCGCGCATCCCGCATATGCGCAGCGCCCCTGCCGCTTCGACGTGGTCAGCTACGACGGTCCCGCAGCGGCCGCGCGGCAGACCTGGCTGCGCGGCGCATTCGACGCCAGCTGAGCCGGCGGCCACCACGCCATCGATATCAACGCGTAGCCTGATTTCCCCTCTCCCGCAGGCGACCGATAGGGAGTCCCCTTGCGGGTGAGAGGGGCGCAACCTGCCGCGGGTGGGCGAGGGACCGCGTAGCCACCCCGGTACAATGCGCGCATGCACATCGGCCCCTACCGCATCGATCCGCCCGTCGTCCTCGGCCCCATGGCCGGGGTCACCGACAAGCCATTCCGCGTGCTGTGCAAGCAGCTCGGCGCAGGCCTGGCGGTGTCCGAGATGACCACGGCCGACCCCAGCTTGTGGCGCACCCGCAAGTCGCTGCGGCGTATGGACCACGTCGGCGAGCCTGACCCGATCAGCGTGCAGATTGCCGGCTACGACCCCGGCATGCTGGCCGAGGCGGCACGCTTCAACGTCGCCAATGGCGCGCAGATCATCGACATCAACATGGGCTGCCCGGCGAAGAAGGTGTGCAACGTCTGGTCCGGCTCCGCGCTGCTGCAGGACGAGCCGCTGGTCGCGCGCATCGTCAGGGCGGTGGTCGACGCGGTGGGGGTGCCGGTCACCCTGAAAATCCGCACCGGCTGGGACCGTGAGCATCGCAACGCGGTCAACATCGCGCATATCGCGGAGGACGCCGGCATTGCCGCGCTGGCCGTGCACGGCCGCACGCGCGCCGACCGTTACGCCGGCGAGGCCGAGTACGCCACCATCGCGGCAGTCAAGGCGGCCGTACGCATCCCGGTGTTGGCCAACGGCGACGTGACCACGCCACACCAGGCACGACGGGTGCTGGATCTCACCGGCGCCGACGCCGTGATGATCGGCCGCGGCGCGCAGGGCCGCCCCTGGATCTTCCGCGAGATCGCGCATTTCCTGGAACGCGGCGAGCTGCTCGCGGAACCGGCACCGGACGAAGTGGCGGCCATCCTGCTCCACCACCTCGAGCAGTTGTACGCGTTCTACGGCGAGGAGGCCGGCGTGCGCATCGCGCGCAAGCACCTGGGTTGGTACGCCAAGGACCGGCCGGAAAACGCCGCCTTCCGCCAGGTGGTCAACCGCGCCGGTTCCGCCAGCGAACAGCTGCGCCAGACCCGCGACTATTTCGCCCTGCTCGCCGGGCAGCCCGCGCTCGCCGCCTGAGCATTCGCGGCAATCCGTGCCACCCGCCAGCCCGGCTGCCGGGCCGCCTGTCTCACCCGCCAGTCCAAACCAGCCCGGCATTCGGCCCGCCGGCCATTGACTCAGGCCGGCGCTCGCCGTAATGTCCGCTTTTGCTCCACGTATCTCTCCATCCGCATATACCGATGAATAGGCGGAGACCCCACCCGGGCCTCCGACACCCAGGCGTCGCTGCGCTGTGGATGCAGGCAACAACCCGGCATTCCCGACAGGGCGACTGCCGCGGCACCCTGGCCCAGGGCAACGGGTCGGCAGGCGCCGCAACCCGCCCACCCTTTCGACTTCGACATCGTCATCCCGATCCAAGAGGAACACTCCATGGCACAGGTCACTTTTCTCGGCTTCCCGCGTATCGGCCTCAAGCGCGAACTCAAGCGCGCGCTGGAAGCGTATTGGCGCGGCAAGACCGGTGCGTCCGACCTGCTCGAAACCGCGCGTACGCTGCGCCAGCGCCATTGGCAGCTGGCCAGCGACGCCGGGGCGAATATCGTGGCCTGCAACGATTTCAGCCTGTATGACCAGGTACTGGACACTGCCGTACTGTTCGACGCGATCCCCGCGCGTTTCCGGCCGGTGTTCGAGAAGAGCCATCTGGAAGGCTATTTCGCCATGGCCCGCGGGCACAAGGGCGACGGCGTCGACCTGCATGCGCTGGAAATGACCAAGTGGTTCGACACCAACTACCACTACATCGTGCCCGAGCTGGAGGCCGGCCAGAAGTTCGCCCTGCGCGGCGAGAAGCCAATCGCCGAATTCCTGGAAGCCAAGGCACTCGGCCATGCCGCGCGCCCGGTGGTGCTCGGTCCGCTGTCGTTCCTGTTGCTGGCCAAGACCGTCGACGGCAGCGCCCCGCTGGCGCTGCTCGATGCACTGCTGCCGGCCTACGTCGAACTGCTGCAGAAGCTTGCCGCCGCCGGCACCGAGTGGGTGCAGTTGGACGAGCCCTGCCTGGTGCTCGACCAGGACGCGGCGACAGGCGAGGCCTATCGCCGCGCCTACGCCGCGCTGGCCGCCGCACACAGTCCAAAGCTCCTGCTGGCCACGTATTTCGGCGCGCTCGGCGACAATCTGGCGCTGGCCGCCAGCCTGCCGGTGGACGGCTTGCACGTCGATCTGGTGCGCGCGCCCGCCCAGCTCGACGCCGTGCTGGGCGCGCTGCCCGCCCACACCGTGCTCAGCGCCGGCGTGGTCGACGGACGCAACGTCTGGCGCAGCCACCCGGATCGGGTCCAGCCCCTGCTGTACAAGGCCTTGGCTGCCGTCGGCAGTGAGCGGCTGTGGCTTGCGCCTTCCTGTTCGCTGCTGCATACGCCGATCGACCTCAGCGCGGAAAACGCGCTGGATCCGGCGCGGCGCGCCACCATGGCCTTCGCCCGGCAGAAAATCGAGGAATTGCGCGTCTACGCCGATGCGCTGGACGGCAAGGCTGCGGCCACCGCGGCACTCGCCGACCAGCAGGCCCAGTTGAGCGCGCAACTGCAGGCGCCCGGCATCAACAACCCCGCCGTGCGTGCGCGCCTCAACGCCTTGAGCCCGCAGAGCACGCTGCGCCGCTCGCCGCACGCCAAGCGCGCCCTGACCCAGGCCGAGGCGCGACCACTGCCGCCGCTGCCCACCACCACGATCGGCTCGTTCCCGCAGACCGACGAGCTGCGCAAGGCCCGCGCCGCGCACCGGGCCGGCCGGCTGGATGATGCCGCCTACGACGCGTTGCTGAAGCAGGAAGTCGAGCACGTCGTGCGCTTCCAGGAATCGATCGGCCTGGACGTACTGGTGCACGGCGAGCCCGAGCGCAACGACATGGTCGAGTATTTTGGCGAGCAACTGGACGGCTATCTGTTCACCAAGCTCGGCTGGGTGCAGAGCTACGGCTCACGCTGCGTCAAGCCGCCGGTGATCTGGGGCGACATCGCCCGCCCGGCGCCGATGACCGTGGCCTGGTCCAGCTATGCGCAGTCGCTCACCGCCAAGCCGATGAAGGGCATGCTGACCGGCCCGGTGACCATGCTGCAATGGTCCTTCGTGCGCGACGACCTGCCGCGCGAGACGGTGTGCCGGCAGATGGCGCTGGCCCTGCGCGACGAGGTGCACGACCTGGAGGCAGCCGGCATCGGCGTGATCCAGATCGACGAGCCGGCGCTGCGCGAAGGCTTGCCGCTGCGCCGCGCCGACTGGGCCGGCTACCTGGCTTGGGCGGTGGAGTGCTTCCGCATCACCGCCGGCGGTGTGCGCGACGCCACGCAGATCCACACCCACATGTGCTACTCGGAATTCAACGACATCATCGAGGCCGTCGCCGCCATGGACGCCGACGTGATCTCGATGGAAACCAGCCGCTCGCGCATGGAGCTGCTGGACGCGTTCGTGCAGTTCCACTACCCGAACGACATCGGCCCGGGCGTGTACGACATCCATTCGCCGCGCATCCCCGACCAGGCCGAGATCACCGACCTGCTGCGCCGCGCCCTGGCGGTGTTGAAGCCCGGCCAGCTCTGGGTGAACCCGGACTGCGGCCTGAAGACCCGCGGCTGGCCCGAAGTGGAAGCGGCCCTGCGCAACATGGTCGCCGCCACCCTGGAGCTGCGCAGCGAGCTCAAGCTCTCCGCCTGATCCTACGCCGCCGGGCAGCCAAGAGCTTCCGGCCACCGGGATTGGGTGACACAGGAGCCCGCCGGTGGGCTCCTGCGATTCCCGGTGAGTTCCGGTGAATCCGCAGGTGCACCGCACGCACGGAGGCTCCTGCGAATCGGGAAATATCGCCGGCGGGCGGGTTCCCGCAACGCCAGGCACGCGCCAGCACGCGTGCGTTCGCAAATCGAGTCACGTAATATCGCCGCCAGGGGACTTGGTCGCACTTGTGCATGCGTATTCCGCTGGAGAACGCGCTTCATGCATGACGTCATCGATCCATCGGAAACGGGCGCAGCGCGCTGGCTGCGCGTCGACGTGATGCTGCGCATCCTGGCCACACGACTCACCCACGCCGCCGAAGGCCGCGCGCCGACGCTCGACGAGGCCCTGGGCGACCTGCGCCAGCGCCTGCGCGAGCCACAGGACGAGGAGTCCCTGCAGGCCCTGGTGCACGAACTGACCACGGCCATGCGTGCGCTGGAGGCGGACAACGACCCGGCGCTGGCCAACCAGGCCGACCAGCCCACCGGCACCGGGGCGACGTTGCTGAACCTGATCGAACAGCTGGAGCCCGATCAGTCCGCCGGTGCCGAGTGGGCTCGGCTGCGCACCGAAATCGCTGCCAGCCACGATCCGGACCAGCTGCCCATGCAGGCCGCGATGCTGGCCCGGCTGCTCAACCAGAACCAACAGCAACGGGCAACGCAACTGGCCGCCGTCCAGCAGCTGCTGACCCAGGTGACCGCGCAACTGGGCGAGCTGGCACAATATCTCGAGCTTGCCGACGCCGACCAGGCCGACGGCGCCACCGCCCGCCAAACGCTGGACCGCAACCTGACCAGCGAGATGGATGCCCTCGACACCCGGCTGCAGGCCGCGCCGGAACTGGATTCGCTGCAGACCGAGATCCAGCAGCGCATGCAGGCAATCTCCTCGCACCTCAAGGCTTTCCACGAGCAGGAGGATGCGCGCGCCCGCGTCTGGCAGACCCGCTCGGAACAGATGGACCGCCGCATCCACGAGCTGGAGCGCTCCGCCCAGGACATGGAGGTCAGCCTGCGCAAGGAACACCAGCGGGCCACGACCGACCCGCTGACCGGGATCGCGAACCGCCTGGTCTTCGAGCAGCGCATGGCCGAGGTTTGCCAGCAGGCGCATGCGGGCCGGGTCGCCTGCCTGCTGATCCTCGACATCGACCACTTCAAGCACATCAACGACCAGTATGGCCACGCCGCCGGCGACCGCGCCTTGTGCATCGTCGCGCGCCAGCTGGCCGCGGTGCTGCGCCCGGACGACGTCCTGGCGCGCTACGGCGGCGAGGAGTTCGCGGTGATCCTGTCCGGCGCGAACCTGGAGGCCGGCAGGCAGAAGGGCGAGGCCTTGCGCAAGCAGATCGAGACCACGAGCTTTCGCGGCCGGCAGAGGCCGGTGCGCATCACGCTGTGCTGCGGGGTCACCGAGGTGGGCGCCGACGATACCCCGGCCGCGGTGTTTGCGCGCGCCGACCGTGCCCTGTACCTGGCCAAGGATCGCGGCCGCAACCGCGTGGAAGCCCAGTGAGGAAAAAGGGGACGGAGGGAGTTAAATCAGCCAGGTTGGTCGACGGTGCGAGAGACCCGGCTGCTGATTTAACTCCCTCCGTCCCCTTTTGTTCACCCAGGTCCGGGGCAATGGACGGCTGAACCGCAATCCAATCGCCGTCCGTCTGGCGTGCCGGGCGGCTGTAAAGCCGGGCCCGGCGCAGTATCATGGCGCACTCGTATCTTTCCATCCGCAACGAAGGATGTTTGCCCGATGTCGAACTATCTGTTCACCTCCGAATCCGTATCCGAAGGCCACCCGGACAAAGTCGCCGACCAGATCTCGGACGCGGTGCTGGACGCGGTCATCGCCAAGGATCCGGCCGCGCACGTGGCCTGCGAGACCATGGTCAAGACCGGCGTGGCGATCGTCGCCGGGGAAATCACCACCAACGCCTGGATCGATCTCGAGTCGATCACGCGCAAGGTGATCCTGGACATTGGCTACGACTCCAGCGACGTCGGCTTCGACGGCGCCACCTGTGGCGTGTTGAACCTGATCGGCAAGCAGTCACCCGACATCAACCAGGGCGTGGCGCGCAAGCGGCCGGAAGACCAGGGCGCCGGCGACCAGGGCCTCATGTTCGGCTACGCCACCAACGAAACCACGGACATGATGCCCGCGGCCATCTATTACTCGCACCGGCTGGTCGAGCAGCAGGCCAAGGTGCGCAAATCGAAGAAATCGCCGCTGCCGTGGCTGCGACCCGACGCCAAGAGCCAGGTCACCCTGCGCTATGAGGACGACAAGGCGGTGGCGATCGACGCCGTGGTGCTGTCCACCCAGCACGATCCGGACGTCAAGCAAAAAGACCTGATCGAGGCCGTGCACGAGCTGATCCTGAAGCCGGTGCTGCCGGCGAAGCTGCTGCACAAGGGCACCAAATACCACGTCAACCCGACCGGCAAGTTCGTCATCGGCGGCCCGGTGGGCGACTGCGGCCTGACCGGACGCAAGATCATCGTCGACACCTATGGCGGCTGGGCCCGGCATGGCGGTGGCGCGTTCTCCGGCAAGGATCCGTCCAAGGTGGACCGCTCGGCCTCGTATGCCGCACGCTACGTGGCCAAGAACATCGTCGCCGCCGGCATCGCCGCGCGCTGCGAAGTGCAGGTGAGCTATGCCATCGGCGTGGCCAAGCCGACCTCGGTGTCGGTCACCACGTTCGGCACCGGCAAGATCAGCGACGAGAAGATTGCCGAGCTGATCCGCCGGCATTTCGACCTGCGCCCCTACGGCATCTTGCAAATGCTCGACCTGATCCACCCGATGTACCAGGCGACCGCCAGCTATGGCCACTTTGGCCGCGCGCCCAAGCCAGGCACCACCTACGAGTGGGAGGCCCTGGAAGACGGCAAGAAGGTGAAGAAGCGCACCGGGCCGTTCACCGCGTTTTCCTGGGAACAGGTCGACCGCGCCGAAGCGCTGCGCAAGGACGCCAAGCTGAGGTAAGCAAAGGGGCTGTGGCAAATCAAAAAAGGGGACGTGGCTTGATTTGCCACGCCCCTTTTTTAATGCCCCCGATACAATAGGCGGATGTCCCTGGTCCAACTGCTCAACGTCGACTACAGCATCGGCGGCCCGCTCCTGCTCGAACAGGTCAATCTGGCCATCGAGGCCAACGAGCGGGTGTGCGTCGTCGGCCGCAACGGCGCCGGCAAATCCACCTTGCTGCAGCTGATCAACGGCGAACTCCATGCCGACGACGGCGAGGTACGCGTGCAGCACGGCGTGGTCATTGCACGCATGGCGCAGGAAGTGCCGCAAGACACTGCCGGCGACGTGTTTGGCGTGGTGGCCGCCGGCCTGGGCGACCTCGGCCGGCTGCTCGCGCGCTATCACCAGCTGCTTGCCCAAGGTGACCTGACCGCCCTGGGTGAGGTGCAGACCCGCATCGAGGCGCAGCACGGCTGGGATCTCGATCGCCGCGTGGAACAGGTGCTGACGCGACTCGAACTGCCAGGCGAGGCCGACTTCGCCGCCCTGTCCGGTGGCATGAAGCGCCGCGTCCTGCTGGCCCAGGCGCTGGTGCGCAATCCTGATGTCCTGTTGCTCGACGAACCGACCAATCACCTGGATATCGGCGCCATCGAGTGGCTGGAAACCTTCCTCAAGCAATTCCCTGGCAGCATCGTCTTCATCACCCACGACCGCAGCTTCCTGCGCGCGCTGGCGACGCGCATTGTCGAGATCGACCGCGGTGCACTCACCGATTGGCCGGGCGACTACGCCAACTACCTGCGCCGCCGCGAGGAGCGCCTGCATGCCGAGGCGCAAGCCAACGCGTTGTTCGACAAGAAGCTGGCGCAGGAGGAAGTGTGGATCCGCCAGGGCATCAAGGCCCGGCGCACGCGCAACGAAGGCCGCGTGCGTGCGCTCGAAGCGCTGCGCCGGGAACGCTCGCAACGCCGCGACCTGGGCGGTAACGTGCGCATGACCCTGGGCCAGGCGCAGGCCTCAGGCAAGAAGGTGATCGAGCTCGAGCATGTCACCCACGGCTACGCCGGGCGCACCCTGATCGGGGATTTCAGCACCACCGTGTTGCGCGGCGACCGCATCGGCATCATCGGCCCGAATGGCGCGGGCAAGAGCACCCTGCTGAAGATCATGTTGGGCGAGCTGGCCCCGCAACAGGGCAGCGCCGAGCTCGGCACCGGCATCCGCGTCGCCTACTTCGACCAGCACCGCCTGCAGCTCGACGACACATTGAACGCGGTGGACAACGTCGCCGGCGGCTTGGAGTTCATCGAGCTCAACGGCCAGCGCAAGCACATCATCGGCTACCTGCAGGACTTTCTGTTCTCGCCCGAGCGCGCGCGTGCGCCAATCACGCGCCTGTCGGGCGGTGAGCGCAATCGCCTGCTGCTGGCCAAGCTGTTTTCGCAGCCGTCCAACCTGCTGGTGATGGACGAGCCCACCAACGATCTCGACGTCGAGACCCTGGAGCTGTTGGAGGAGCTGCTGGCGGACTACCGCGGCACCCTGCTGCTGGTGTCCCACGACCGCAGCTTCCTCGACAACGTGGTGACCAGCACCCTGGTGCTGGAAGGCGAAGGCCGCATCGGCGAATACGTCGGCGGCTACAGCGACTGGCTTGTAAAGGGGACGTGGCAAATTAAATCGGAGGGAGCAGCGGTTGGATCCACCGATCCAGCTCCCGATTTAATTTGCCACGTCCCCTTTACCTCCACCGCAAGCAAACGCAAGCTCAGCTTCAAGACGCAGCACGAATTGGATCAGTTGCCCGGCAGGATCGAGGCCCTGGAAGCCGACCTGGCGAGCCGCACGCAAGCCATGCATGAACCCGGCTATTTCCAACAGGATGGCCAGGCCATCGCTGCCGCCAATGAGGCACTCGCAGCCCTGCAGGCCGAGCTCGATGGCGCCTACGCGCGCTGGGCCGAACTGGAGGGCTGAGCCCACGACCGCCCGGCGTATCATGCACGGACCACCCCAAGGATGACGTTCATGTACACGCTCTACTACGCCCCAGGTTCAGCCAACCTCGTTGTCCACCTGACCCTGCTGGAGATCGGCGCTCCGCATACGCTCAAGCGGATCGACATCGAGAAGGGTGAGCAGCGCAGCGCCGAATACCTGGCGATCAATCCGAACGGCGTCGTGCCGACCCTGCTGGTCGATGGCGTACCGCACAACGAGGCGGCGGCGCTGACCATGCTGTTGCTCGAACGCCATGCCGAGCGCGGCCTGGCGCCGGCCCCCGGGAGTGCGACGCGCGCCGATTTCCTGCAGTGGATGTTCTACCTGGCCAATACGCTGCAGCCGCTGTTCCGCCAGTGGTTCTACCCGGGCGACCATCTGCCGGCCGCGGCCGACAGCATCAAGGAGGCCGCCCGCATCGGCATCGAAAAGGCATGGACGCATATTGACGCCCAGCTCGCAGCCAAGGGCCCGTACCTGCTCGGCGCCGACTTCAGCGCGGTCGACCTGTATGCGCTCATGCTGATGCGCTGGTCGCGCAACATGCCGCGCCCGGCAACGACGTGGCCGCACGCCGGCGCGCTGACCACGCGGCTCAAGGCGCGGCCATCGTGGCAACAGGTATGCGCCGCCGAAGGCCTGGTCGAGTGGGCCTGAGCCACGCATGACGCAGGCGCCGGATGGCGAGGCCTGGGCCGTCTATCTGCTCGAGTGCGCGGATGGCCGCGTGTATACCGGGATCGCGCGCGACCCCGAGCAACGCTACACCAAGCATCTCGCCGGCAAGGGCGCGCGTTTCACCCGTTCCAATCCGCCGCGGCGCCTGCTGGGCTGGGTCTGGGTCGCCGACCACGGTGCGGCGCTGCGCCTGGAGATGGCCTGGAAGCACTTGCCGCGTGCGCAGCGCATCGCCGCCCTGCGCGCCCATTCGGATAAAGGCGGATAAAGGGGGATAAAGGGGACGTGGCAAATTAAAAAAGGGGACACAGCCTAATCTGCCATGTCCCCTTTTTTAATTTGCCACGTCCCCTTTATTAGCGTGGCTATGCGATGACGTAGCGTGCGGCGTCGCCGCCTTTGACGGCGCTGGTCACGAGGCGCCGGTCGAACGTGGCGAGGCCGCCGCCATGCTGCACGGCGAGCGCCAGCAACCAGGTGTCGGTGACCTGGCCGGATGACAGGAGGCGATCGCGGTTCACCAGGGGCGAGTCGAGCAGGCTGAGATCCGCCGGCCACCAGACGTGCCCAGGCTGGCGGCAAAGGTCCGCCAACAACTCCGCGGCCAGCGCCGTGGTGGCCACCGCATTGCCGTAGCGCGGATGCGACATGATGCGCAGTGCGCCATTCTCGGTGAGGTTGCAAGTGGCCCACGCACGGCTCGCGGTGGCGAACCACGCATGCGCCGCCGCGTGATGCAGGTGGGTGGGATCGAGCAAGGCGAGCAGGACGTTGACGTCCAGCAACCAGGTCGGCTCGTCCCCTCCTGGCCAGGGCGAACGCGCCTCGCGGACGGCCGACCCGGCCTTGCGGCTCACGGCGACCACGGCGCGTCGTCACGCAGCGCGTTGATCTCCTCCAGCGTCATCGGCCGGGCATCCGGACGTACCGGCATCAGGCGTATCCCGTTGCGGTATTCCGGCGCGGGCGCCGCGGGCGCGAGGCCACGGCGGGCCAACTCCGAGACGACTTCGCCCAGGCTCTTGTCCTGCTGCCGCGCCAGGGCGCGGGCCGCAGCCAGCACGTCTTCGTCCAGTTGGAGGGTGGTGCGCATGGCGGCAGGTTCCTGATGACTCTCGTGACATCAAGCATCACGCATCACGCATCACAAGTCAAGCCGGCCGCAGCAAATAAAGGGGACGTGGCAAATTAAATCAGCGAAGGTGGGCGTTGATGCGCCGGATCCGGCTGCTGATTTAATTTGCCACGTCCCCTTTATCAGCCGGTGTTTTGCAGGCCCTGGGAGACGCCGTTGACGCAGGCGACCAGCGCGTGCAGCAGGTCGTCGTTCGCGCGGCCGCCGGCGCGCCAGCGCCGCAGCAGGTCGACCTGCAGCAGACTCATGGGGTCCACGTAGGGATTGCGCAGGCGGATCGACGCGGCCAGGCGCGACTCGCCCGCGAGCAACGCGTCGCTGCCGCGCAGTTGCAGCAGGCCATTGCGGGTGCGCGCAAATTCGGCGCGGATCAGGGCGAAGAAATCATCATGTAGCGTGCCGGACAGTGCCGAGAACGCCGCGGCGATGTCCAGGTCGCATTTGGCCAGCACCATCTCCACGTCGTTCAACGCGTTGTCGAAGAACGCCCAGTCGCGCGCCATCTCGCCCATGGCCTCGGCGCCGTAGCGTTCCAGCCCATGCGCCAATGCGCTGCCCAGGCCATACCAGCCAGGGATGATGGCGCGGCACTGGGTCCAGGCGAACACCCAGGGGATGGCGCGCAAATCCTCCACGCCATGCATGCTGCGGCGGCTCGCCGGCCGTGAACCGAGCGTCATGCGCTCGATCACGTCGATCGGGGTGGCACTGCGGAAATAATCGACAAAGCCTTCGCGTTCGATCAGGACGCGATAGGCCTGGCGGCTGCATGCGGAGAGGACGTCCATCTGCGCGCGCCAGCGCTCCTCGCGCGGTTCGGCGGCGCGCGGGCGCAGGCTGGCGCGCAAGGTAGCGCCGACGGTCTGCTCCAGGTTGCGCAGCGCCAGTGCGCGGATGCCGTACTTGCGATGGATCACCTCGCCCTGCTCGGTCACGCGCAGGATCCCGTCGACCGCGCCGCGCGGCGCCGACATCAGCGCCGGCATCATGCGCGCGCCGCCGCGGCTGGCCGAGCCGCCACGGCCATGGAAGAACGCCAGCCGGATGTTTCGGCAAGCCGCGACTTCCAGCAGCCGCACCTGTGCGCGCTGCAGGCCCCAGCGCGAGGCCAGGGTGCCGCCGTCCTTGCCGCTGTCGGAGTAGCCCAGCATCACCCATTGCCGGTCGCCGCGCGCCGCCAGGTGCTGCCGGTAGACCGGGTCGTCGAGCAGGGCCTGCAGCGTGGCCGGCGCGTGCTGCAGGTCATCCACCGTCTCGAACAGCGGGGCGATGTCCAGCGGCACGTCGCCGGCTCCTCCGGTAAAGGGGACGTGGCAAATTAAATCAGCGGAGGTAGCCGTTGATGCGCCGGATCCGGCTGCTGATTTAATTTGCCACGTCCCCTTTATATGCCGCGCGAGGGCGAGGACGGCAAGCACATCCGCGACCGAGCGCGCCAGGCTGATGACGTACAGGCCCGTCGCCGCCTCGCCGTGCTCGCGCTGGCTGTCGCGCAAGGTGGCGAACACGGCCTGCAGGTGCTCGGCCATCGGCTCGGTGCAAGCGCCGAACCGGCGCTCGCCACTGGCGTACGGGCGGAGCCGCGCCGCACGCGCGGCGGCATCGCGACCGGCCCAATCGGGATCGGCCAGCAGGGCGGCCAGCGCATCGTCGTGGGCGCGCGAATCCTGGCGCACATCGAGCCGCGCCAGATGGAAGCCGAACGTGCGCACGCGCCAAATCACGCGTCCGACCGCGTAGGCGCCGGCATGCAGCCCGCGATGCGCGACCAGGCTGCCGGCAATCAGGCGCAGGTCATCCAGCAATTCATCGGCCGCGGCATACGCCGTCGCCTCGCCCGCCGCAGTAGCGCGCAGGCGCGCCCCCATCATGTACAGCAGGCAGCGGTACGGCATGTCGGCGTGGCGCGGGCGTATAACCGCTGCCGCCTGCGGGTAGGCAGCCGTATAAACGTCCAGTCGTTCGCGCAGCGCCGGCATCACGGCGACGCGGTCGTCAGTCTGGCTGAGCTCCCTGGCCAGCGCGGCCACGTCCTCGACGTAGCGCTCGATGATCTGCGCACGCTGCGACGCCAGGCAATCCGCCAGCGTGTCGGCGCCGACATTCGGGTTGCCGTCCATGTCGCCGCCGACCCAGCTGGCGAAACCGAGCAGCCGCGGCAGGCGCGCCGCCACGCCGTAGACTTCGCGCAACGCGTCCTGCAGCGACTCGTAGAAGGCGGGCACGATGCGGTACAGCGGATTGGCCAGGTAGAAGCCCACGTGCTCGGATTCATCCTGCACGGTGGGCTGCACGTCCGAGGCCTCGGCAGTCTGCCAGCCGGCGGAAAGCGCGACCACGATGCGCTCGGCGTCCTCGGCCCGCTCCTGTGGCGTACGCTCGGGGTCGAAACCGTCGACCAGCGAGCGCACGATGGCCTGCTCCTTCTCCAGCAGCGAGCGGCGCACGGCTTCCGTGGGATGCGCGGTGAACACCGGCTCGACCCACAGGTGATCCAGCCAGCCCAGCAGCTCGTCGGCGCCGACGCCCTGGGCCTTGAGTTCCTCCAGCAGGGCGCGCAGCGATTCCGGCTGCGGCCCGCTGCCCTCGCGCTGATAGTCGCGGCGCCGGCGGATGCGATGGACGCGCTCGGCGATGTTCACCACCTGGAAATAGGTGGCGAACGCGCGCGCAAGCGCCTGTGCGGTGGCCACGTCCCGGCCCGACAGGGAATCGGCAAGGACGTGGACCGGAGCGCCCTCACGGCGGCGCTGGATTGCCGCCAGCCGCACCTGCTCCACGCGGTCGAACAGCGTCTCGCCGCCCTGCTCGACCAGCACCCTGCCGACCAGCGCACCGAGGCGGCTGACGTCCTCGCGCAGCGCGTCGTCTGGTGGCAGGAATCCGGCGTGGGCGTCTTCGAGCATGTGACCGAGTGTAAAGGGGACGTGGACGTGTAAAGGGGACGTGGCAAATTAAATCAGAGGGGACGATCGTTGTGGCCGCGGATCCGGCCTCTGATTTAATTTGCCACGTCCCCTTTACACGCGGATTTAATTTGCCACGTCCCCTTTACTTGGTCGGTACAATAGCAAGCTGTCCCGCCCGTCGAGGGGCGTTGCGACCATGCGCCGTGCAGAACCCCTCTGCATACCGGCACATGGCCAGGCTCGACGCGGCATCTTTCCAACGGCGCCCGGTTGCTCGTACACGAACCGTCCCCGCGGGCTCCGCATTCCGGCGCCCCCGAAGGCCGCCTCGTATTAACCGGAGAAATGCATGAACGCAGTCACCACCGAAACACCATCGCAGGATTTCAAGGTCGCCGACCTGTCGCTTGCCGGCTGGGGCCGCAAGGAGCTGGACATTGCCGAGCACGAGATGCCGGGCCTGATGTCGATCCGCCGCAAGTACGCCGCGGCCAAGCCGCTCAAGGGCGTGCGCGTCACCGGCTCGCTGCACATGACGATCCAGACCGCGGTGCTGATCGAGACGCTCAAGGACATCGGCGCCGACGTACGCTGGGCCTCGTGCAACATCTTCTCCACCCAGGACCACGCCGCCGCCGCGATCGCCGCCACCGGCACGCCGGTGTTCGCGTGGAAGGGCGAGACCCTGGAGGAATACTGGGACTGCACGCTCAAGGCCATGAGCTTCCCCGACGGCAAGGGTGGCTATCTCGGCCCGCAGCTGATCGTGGACGATGGCGGCGACGCCACGCTGCTGATCCACAAGGGCTACGAGCTGGAAAACGGCAGCACCTGGGTGGGCGAACCCGCCGCCTCGCACGAGGAGCAGGTGATCAAGAACCTGCTCAAGCGCGTGGCGCAGGAGCGGCCGGGCTACTGGCACGCCGTGGTCAAGGACTGGAAGGGCGTCTCCGAGGAAACCACCACCGGCGTGCACCGGCTGTACCAGTTGGCGGCGTCGAAACAGCTGCTGGTACCGGCGCTCAACGTCAACGACTCGGTCACCAAGTCCAAATTCGACAACCTCTACGGCTGCCGCGAATCGCTGGCCGATGGCCTGAAGCGCGCGATGGACGTGATGCTGGCCGGCAAGGTCGTGGTCGTATGTGGCTACGGTGACGTCGGCAAGGGCTGCGCGCACTCGATGCGCGCCTACGGCGCCCGCGTCGTGGTCACCGAGATCGACCCGATCAACGCGCTGCAGGCGGCGATGGAAGGTTTCGAAGTCAACACCGTCGAAAGCACCCTCGGCCGCGGCGACATCTACGTCACCACCACGGGCAACCGCGACGTGCTGACGATCGATCACCTGAAGGCAATGAAGGACCAGGCCATCGTGTGCAACATCGGCCACTTCGACAACGAGATCCAGGTCGACGCGCTGAACACATTGGCCGGCGTGAAGAAGATCAACATCAAGCCGCAAGTCGACAAGTACACGTTCCCCGACGGCCACGCCTTGTTCCTGCTCGCCGAAGGCCGCCTGGTGAACCTGGGCTGCGCCACGGGCCACCCGAGCTTCGTGATGTCCAACTCGTTCTCCAACCAGACCCTGGCGCAGATCGACCTGTGGCAGCACCGCGACAGCTACGAGCCCAAGGTCTACATCCTGCCGAAGAAGCTGGACGAGGAAGTGGCGCGCCTGCACCTGGACAAGATCGGCGTGAAGCTGACCACGCTCAGCCCCGAGCAGGCCGCCTACCTCGGCGTACCGGTGGAAGGCCCCTACAAGCCCGACCACTACCGCTACTAATAAAGGGGACGTGGCAAATTAAAAAAGGGGACAGGACAGATCGAACCAGGAACCAGCCGTCGGTCGCCAACGAGGGGCGCCCTGATTTAATTTACCCTGTCCCCTTTTTTTAATTTGCCACGTCCCCTCTACGATAGAGCAGGTCGGCCACCGCGTGGCCCAGCTTCAGGCCGCGGCGCTCGAAGCGCGTCTCCAGCCGCCACGGCGGCCTGCCCTCGCCGGCCGGGGCCGACTCGCGGCGCCATCCCGGCGCAGCTTCGAGCACTTCCAGCATGTGTTCGGCATAAGGCTGCCAGTCGGTGGCCAGATGCAGCAGGCCGCCCTCGGCCACGCGCGAAGCCAGCAAGGCGACGAACTCCGGCTGGATCAGGCGACGCTTGTGGTGGCGCTTCTTCGGCCACGGATCGGGGAACCAGATGCGCACCTCGCCCAGCGCATCCGGGGCGATGTCATGTCGCAGCACTTCCACCGCATCATGGCGATACACGCGCACGTTGCGCGCATCGCGTTCCGCCAGCGCATTCAGCAACCGGCCGACGCCCGGGCCGTGCACCTCCACGCCGATGAAATCGCGTGCCTGGTCCTGCTCGCTGGACCAGGCCAGAGCCTCGCCGTTGCCGAAGCCGATTTCCATGACCAGCGGCGCGGTGCGCCCGAACACGGCCGCGAAATCCCGCGGCGCGCCCGCCGGCTCCAGGCCATAGCGCGACCAGTGCTCGGCAAACGCGCGCTCCTGGGCCGGTGTCATGCGCCCCTCGCGCAGCACGAAGCTGCGGATGCCGCGATGGTGCGCGGCAAGCTCCGGTTCGTCGTTGTCGGTCATGGCTCAGCCTCGGGGTGGGCCCGCCATTGTAAAGGGGACGACCGGGCGAATCGCGGCAACCGCGATTTGCATTGGCCTTGACTCTCATCGGCTTATTTGCCACGTCCCCTTCACTTACGAAGGTTTAATTTGCCATGTCCTCTTTATCGAACACCGCCATGGTCTGGGTGTCTTGCGAGGCGTCGTCGGTGTGATGGCCCACCTCGGCGAGTGAGCCGAGCTCACGCATGCGCAGGCCGTGCTTCAAGGCTAGCGCGCGGTAGGTCTCCAGCGTGCGCGGCACCACCGGGAAGCCCTGCCACTCGCCCGGCACGCCGACGCCGACAATGATATTGGCGAAGAACTTGCCGTCTTCCGCCAGGTGCCGCGCCGCCATGCCCAGGCAGGTATCCAGGATGGGATCGGCCAGGTGGAACAATACCGAGAACGCCCACAGCACGTCGAAGCGTTGCTGCAGGTCCAGCGTCGCCATGTCGCCCACCTGCACCAGCCTGGGGCGTTTCGCCGCCAGCTTTTCGCGCTGCAGCTCGCGCCTGGCCTCGGCCAGTACGTTCTCGCGCACGTCGATGCCGCAGTAATGGCCGGCCTCCAGGTAGGCGATCAGCGCTGCGCCACCACGCAGGCTGCCGCAGCCGATATCCAGCACCCGGTCGCTAGTCTGCAGCCCCTGCGCGCGCAGGAAATCGATCTGGAACGCACGCTTCATCTGCCACAAGTCCGAGCGGCCGACCAGGCCATGCCGCTCGGGCTCGGCCTTGGGTGGGCTGCCCGCAAGCCAGCGGCCAAGTTTTCCAAAGAGTGTTCCAGCCATCGCCATCCTCTTTCATTCGCGCCCTTTTGCGGCCCAAGCTCGATTGCCCATGGCCGGTTTACCGCTTGACCTCTCTTGCTTCTTAAGCCTGGGTCGGCTTGGCGCGCCGGACCCCCACAACTCCTGTAGTGCTTGACGATTTCCAGCATTGAAGACGACTGTGGCCGAGTGCTGAGGATGAGACTCCAAGCCTATGGTAGGCCAAGCAGCGCAGCCGCTTTCGCCCGCACCTCGGCCAGTACATACGGACTGACCTTGCCCTTGTACTTCGCGCGTCGCGCAATCCAATCGACACTTTTGATCTGGTCGGACAGCACAGCGCTTGGCTTTGCTCCAACGACAAGGACTTCAAACGGATAACCCTTGATCTGCGTCGTCATGGGGCAGCAGAGCATCAGACCGACGCGACTGTTGTATGCGCTTGGGCTGAGGACCAGCGCTGGGCGGTGGCCGGCTTGTTCGTGCCCGGATTGCGGATTGAACTCCAGCCACACAATATCGCCTGCGTCCGGAACGTACTTGGATTTAGGGCCGCTCAAAGAGCTTCCTTGCCAACGGGCGCCCCGAAGTCCACCTCGGCGTGAAGGTTCTCGGCCGTCACACCGGCCAGCAAGGAGGTGAGGTCGTACTTTCCCGTGCCCAATGGCTCGATGACGATGCGCCCACCTTCGACGTGCAAGGTGACAGGCGCGTCGACCTGCAGGTTGGCAGCTGCCATGACGGGCGCCGGTATCCGCACGGCGGCGCTATTGCCCCAGTTCTTTACCGTCGTTCGCATGCGATCCTCCACGTATCTACAACGTAGATACTAGCATCGTCGCAAGCTCTTGCGCCACCTGGCTGAACTGTAGGAGCCCGCTCGTGGCTCCTACAGTCATTTAATTTGCCACGCCCCCTTTATTTCGTTGCATCTGGGGCATGGGTGTGGAACGAGGCCGCGTCGAGCACTTCGTAGTTCACCACGGTTCCGGGGGCCTGCATGCCACCAAAGAACGGCCCCGTCGTGGCATCTTGCTCACTGGAGTACTTCCAGGTCAGCAAGTCCGTACCGAAGTTGACCCACGCGTTGGCATTGGTGGTGACCCGGCCAGCCATCGTCAGCGGGAGCTGGCTGATGAGGTGAATGCCGCTGGCACCAGCGATGTCACCCGGCAACACGTTGCTGAAGTTGCCGTTCAGCGCGATCGTGCCCAGGCCCAGCGTACCCGGCTGCGCATTGCCGTCGGCATCCGCGCTGATATTGCCCAGGTAGACATAACCGGGCCAGTAGTACGCGCCGGCGGTGGAGATGTTGCCGGTCGACTGCAGAACCAGGTGGGTGTTGGGTACCTTCGTCACGCCCGTCACCGCCGTATCCGTACCATTGACGACAGTGGCGCCGGCAAGAGTAGGACCTTGCGCCAGAAGAACGTCGCCGTTGACCAGTGCGTTCACTGCGCTCAGGCCGTTCGACGTACCGTTGGTCTTGTATGCGATCGGGTCCAGTATCAACCGCAGCGGGCTGGTCGCATCGCTGGCGAGGTTGATCGGCAGGCCGTTGTAGCGGAAGTTCGACGAGTTGTTGTACTTCGCCGTCTTCACCGCGCCCGTAAAGCTGACATCGACCATCGGTGCAGGCCCGGTAACCACCAAGGAGCCTCCTGGACCGGAGAACAAGTCGCTGATTGGCTGGCCTGCGCCAAAGGTCAAGGCTCCCGCCATCAACGTACCCTGCAAGATCACGTTCGGGTTGTTCGCAGCGACGTCGCCACCCACGGCGATCGAAGCAGCCGTAACCGTCTTGCCACCCGCCACGCGCACGGCGTAGTCGGTGTCCGACTTGGCGCCCGCAATGATATTGACCACGCCGACCGGCGCACCCATGGTATCGACCGAGTCGAGATTGCTCATCAGCTTGACCTGGCCGCCGTAAAGGAAGGCACCACCACTGGTCACGATGTCGGTCGCCACCGTGGCAACGCCGCTCGTGTTCAACATGCTGCCGTCATAGCCCCCCGCATAGATATCGAGCGAGCTGATCGCATTGGTGGCCGAGAGGGCCTTGTAGGTACCGCCGGTTTCGACCTGCACGGTACCGGCCAAATTCACGCCATTGTGGGCATACAGTCCAAGCTGGTAGCCCTTCGCCACCTGCAACGTCCCGGTATTAGTGACGCTGCCGGTGGAATCATTGCCGGATGCGGAATCGCGGTACCACCACTCGGCGTTTGCGGCCAAGTACAAATTACTCGCCGAGGTGATCGTGCCGGTGTTGTCGATGTAGTACTGACCGCCCGCGATGAAGCTGTCCAAGGTGGTGTCCGACGAGGTCCAGATATCGTCATCTACCGTCAGCTTGCCGCTGTTGGTGACGCTCCCATTAACGATCTGGACGTGACCGGCAAGAACCATCGTGCCGGCGTTGATGAAGTTGCCGCCCTCGTAGTTGTCAATGTCGTCAGCCGTGAAGCTGCCGTTGTTGGTGATATTGCCGCCGCCGTACATGTACACGTCATTGGTGCCGGCGTCGAACGTGCCGTTGTTCACCAAGTCGCCGCCCTTGGAGATTTCGACATAACCGAGGCCAGTCATGAAACCGCTGTTGGTGATTCCGCCGTTGGTGGTGGTGAGGTTGAAGTCGCCACCCGTATAGACGCCGTTGTTGACCACGCTACCCAAGGACGTAGCACCAGTTTGTGTCACAGTTTTGTTGTTGACCAGGCCGCCGTCGATGGCGAAGCCGGCGCCCAACGTCAGGTCACCCGCGTTGGTGAAAGTGCCATCCACCGCAGCAGCCGTCACGATCAGCTTACCGTTGGTCGTTGCAGTGCCGGCCGAACCGAGGCTGGAAACCGTGCTGCCCCCGATGGCGCCAGTGACATTCAGGCTGGCCGCCGTATTCGTTGCGGCAAAGGTGCCGGCGCCAACCGGCAGGCCCGCCGACAGGACGATCTTGCCGGTAACTGCGCCAAGATCGACGTTGACGGTGCCCGCACCGGTAACAAGGACGGTATTGGTGGACGAGCCGCCACGCATGGTGCCACCCGGCAACACAGTGACATCGCCGCTGCCGATACTGGTACCGTTGAAATGCTGGACAGTGGCCAGCGTCCCAGTAAAGCTCGTCGTGTCCAGCGTGTTGGCGAGCAGGCCCACGGCACCACTGGTGCTGATGATGCTTGCGCCTTTACCGACGATGATCCCGTTCTCGTTGGCGACAAAGACGTTGCCTGCATTCGTGAGCATGCCGAAGACCTGTGACGGGTTGCCTGTGCTGTCGATATTCAGCAAGCCACCGCCTCCGGTAAAGTTGACCGTGGCATCCGCACCGATATTGAAGCCGGCAACGCCTGTGCTGTTGAGATCGGTGGAGGCAGTGCCTGCGCCCCAATCGATGATGCTGCTCGCGGTGAGCGCAACGGTCATGGTGCTCGTGGCGGTATCGATACTGGCCGACGCCCCGCCTTGAAGTACCTTGCCCTGGCCCGGCAGCTGCGTAGCAGCCGGCGCGGTCGCCGCTATTGCTGCCGTGCTGCCGATGCCCAGCACGATCGAAGCTGCCAGCGCGGCCATCTTGAAGCCGTTGTACGCACTCATGGATTTCCCCTCGAATTTGGTTCTAATTGCAATTACCCCCGGAGGGGAACGATGTGCATGGCCGCTGCCTGCATTCCACGACAGCGCAGCCGCGCCGCACTGCAGGGTTTCGCCTCAGGCACGCTTGATCGCCCGTGATTGCATTTCGCATACGGGATCAAGACAGATGCGGCAGATAACGTCGGCCCTGCATGGGCAGACATACGCAGAGCGTACCGTTGTGCAAGCGAAAATAGAAACTGACCACGCAGCCCAATCACCCTCGTTCCCAGCAGATCAAATGGGCAATCACCCGCGGCTTGCTTGCCTGCCTGGGCACGTCGCGACGGAGAGATGTGGCTAGTCAAGCCACTGGCGTCGTGAGGCGATGGTCACGTCCACTTAAACAAAAAAGAAAGGAGGCCGAAGCCTCCTTTCTTTATTGCCCGCGAACGGGCTACTGCAGTGTTGCTACAACTTACTTGGTCGCATCCGGTGCGTGGGTGTGGAACGAGCCTGCGTCCAGCACGCCGTAGTTCACCACGCTGCCCGAGCCCTGCGTGCCACCAAAGAACGGACCGGTCGTGGCGTTCTGCTCGCTGGAGTACTTCTGGGTCAGCAGATCCGTACCAAAGTTCACCCATGCAGTGGCATTGGTCACCACGTTGCCACCCAGCGTCATCGGGAACTGGGTGATGAAGTGGATGCCGCTAGCCCCGGCAATGTCACCCGGCAGCACGTTGTTGAAGTTGCCACCAGTGGTGATCGTGCCCAGACCCAGGGTACCGGGCTGCGCATTACCGTCGCCGTCAGCAGCCACGTTGCCCAGGTACACATAACCCGGCCAGTAGAAGTTGCCGACCGTGGCGATGTTGCCGGACGACTGCAGCACCAAGTGGGTGTTCGGGATGTTGGTCACACCCGTCACGGCGCTGCCATTGGCCGCCACGGTTGCGGTGGGCGTGCTGGTCAGGTTGACATCACCGTTCACCAGCAGGTTGACCGCACTCAGGCCGTTGTTGGTGCCATTGGTCGTGTACTTGGTCGGATCCAGCGTCAGCGCCAGCGGATTGCCGTCAGTCATCGCCGACAAGCCATTGAAGCGGAAATTGGACGAGTTGTTGTACTTCGCCGTCTTCACCGCGCCAGTGAAATGGAACTGGAGGCTCGGGTTGGCCAACACCTTGGACAGCGACAGGCCACCAGCCGGCCCGCTGAACACATCGCTGACAGCGTTCACACCGCCAAAGTTGATGTCCTGCGCAGCCAGCGTGCCCTGCAAGATCACGTTGGACTCGTCGCCTGCCTGATCACCGTTCACATTGATGGTCTTGGCAGTCACGGTCTTGCCGCCAGCCACGCGTACTGCGTAGTCGGTGGCCGACTTGGCACCGGCAACGACAGCGAGCGTCCCATCCGGGTCACCGGCGCTGTCGAGCACACTGAGGTTGCTCATCAGCTTGACCTGGTTGCCATAGATGGCGACACCCGAGTTGTCGGAGACCAGATCGGTGGAAACAGTCGCAACGCCCTCGGTGTTAAGCGTAGCGCCGTCATAGCCACCCGCGTAGATGCCCAGCCCCGCCAACGGGTTGGTAGCCGAAAGTGCCTTGTACGAGGAACCCGACTTGGCCTGAACGCTACCACCCAGGACCACACCATTATGTGCCGCCAGCTCCAGGTAACCACCTGAACCCACCTGCAGAATGCCAGAATTGGTCACACTGCCCGTGGAATCGTTGCCGGTGGTCGAGTCGTAATCACCCCAATAGTCGGAGTTTGCGCTCAGATACAGGTCACCACTGGCACCGGAGGTGATGGTACCGGTGTTATTGATGTAGTACTGGCTGCCGGCGGCATAACCATTGCCCGTCGTCATGTCGGAGCTGGTCTCAACATTGCCATCCACCGTCAGCTTGCCGCTGTTGGTGATGCTGCCGTTGACGACATTGACACCGCCGGTGAGGGTCATGGTGCCGGCGTTGGAGAAGTTGCCGCCCTGGTTGATGCTGACACTGGACAAGGTGGCGGTGCCCTGGTTGGTGACATTGCCGCCACCGTTGACGACCAGGCCATTGGTACCGGCATCGAACGTGCCGTTGTTGACCAAGTCACCCTTGGTGAGCGTCACAGTGCCGAGGCCGGTCATGGAACCGCCGTTGGTGACGCCACCCTTGGTGGTGGTGAGGGCAAAGCCGCCACCGGTATAGGCACCATTGTTGACCAGGCTGCCCATGGACGTAGCGGCACCTTGGGTTACGGTCTTGTTGTTGACCAAGCTACCTGCTGGGTTGAAGCCCGCAGCCAAAGTTAGGTCGCCCGTGTTGGTCAACGTACCCGCTACCGCGGCATTGGCGCCGAACGAGAGCGTACCGCTGGTGGAGGCGTTGCCGGCTGAGGCAAAGCTGGCCAACGTGGCGCCACCCAAATCGCCGGTCGCGACCAAGGATGCATTGCTGTTGTTGGTCACCAGCGTGCTGGTGGAATTCTTCACACCGGCCTGGACCGTCGCATTGCCGCTGGTGAGCGTGCTCAGGTCGACATTGACCGTGCCGCCGCCGGAAACCAGAACGTTGGCGCCGTCGATCGTTGCGCCCTTGGCGACGGTGACATCACCGCCCGCACCCTGGAACTCGACCGACGCGGCCACCACAGTACCGTCGAACGTGGTGGTGCCACGCGTGTTGGCAATCAGGCCGACATCACCGCCGGTGCTGTCGATTGCCGCGTCCGCGCCCACGATGATGCCATTGGCATTGGCAACGTAGACATTCTTATCGCTGTTGAGGGCACCAAAAATCTGCGAGGCATTGCCGGTGCTGTCGATATTCAGCACGCCAGCCGTGGCACCGGTGAAGTTGACCGTGGCGGCCTTGCCGATGTTGAAGCCGGCGGTACCAGTATTGTTGATGCCGGCAGTGGTCGCGTCCTTGCCCCAATCGATGACGGCGCTGGCGCCCGTGGTGGTGATGGTCAAAATGGGGGCCGCGGTTGTGCCAGTGATGGCGCTACTCACGGTACCGGTGACCTTGCCCTGCCCCGGCAACGCATTCGTCGCCGGATCCGCCGCCATGGCCGACGTGGCACCCATGGCCAGTGCAATCGAAGCGGCCAGTGCGGCTACTTTAAAGCCGTTGTTCTTTGTCATGAAAAGTATCTCCTAACCTAGGTTGTTTCATCTGCAGAAGTTGTTTGGCCGTCCAAGGGACGGTGGCTTTCGGTGCACGGCCGCTTCGTTACAAGATCACCATGCATCATGGTTTGCAAGGCGGGATTGCCCGCCGTGCTGACACACCCCCTGAACGGTGGCGTTTCGAAGCATAACGGTGGTGTTAAAAGGAAAGCAAGCACCTTGTGGCATCGATGTTCAGCTCAAGCTGCAAAGTGTACATGGCCTGGCTTGGCAGTGGGTTCGCGGCATGCGGGGAGCATCGCCCGCGAGCGGGCTCCTACAAGAACCCTGCTCCGTGCCGCGGCTCGCTCAAAATGCGACCTGGAGATAGAAAAACGCATGCGACTGTTGGCCGCGGCGGGTGCCGCGCGGCACGCCGCTGGCGCCTACCGGTTTGGCGTAGGCAAGCAGCGCGCTGGTGTGGGCGATCGGCAGGCCGATGGCGAGGCTGGCGCCCACGTCATCCAGGCTTTGCCAGGTGGGGCTGCCGCGGGTGATGAAGCTGTAGCGCGCCGCGCCGTGCTCGGCAAACAGCGCCGGACGCAGGCGCAGCGGGCCGGCCTCCCATTGCGGGCCGTTGACGGTGAGGCGACCCAGGTAGCCGCGATCGCCGACGATGGTGCCGGGCAGCCAGGCGGTGAGGTTGTTGATGCCGCCCAGCACCCATTGCTGGTACGAGGGCAGGATGTCCGGCGAGGTCTGGCCGCTGACGCTGAGCTGCACGCTGTAGTTCTTCGGCAGGGCCTGGGTGAGGTCGGCGCCGGCGGTGAACACCTTGAAATGCCCCACCGGGTTGCCCAGACCGTGCACGAAGCCGCTCTCGCCGCGCGCGCCGCCGAGCTTGACCCCGCCGGAGAGGCTCAGGCTGGCCGGCTGGTTGAACAGGCCGCCAAAGCGCATGGCGTAGTTGGTATCCAGGTTCCACACGAAGTATTTCTGGTCGCGCAGCGTGTAGCTGCCCTTGAACACGGTGCCGGTGTCGCGGATGCGGTGCACGCCCTCGCTGAGCGACCAGCTGTGCGCGCCATCGGCATACAAGAGCTGGTTGGCGCTGGCGCCGAAGCGCTTGATCTTGCCGGCCGGGTACAGCGGCGCGAACTTGTTGCCCAGCTCGTAGCGGGTGGCGTTGTCGTCGAGCTGGAAGGTGCCGATCGGGGTGATTGCCGAGAGCGTGGCGCCGGTGGCGGCGTAGAACGCGCCGCGGGTGTTCTCGTCCATGCCGGTGAGCGCGCGCGAGTGGTTCACCTGCAGGGTGAAGCCGGCATATTGTGCAGAGGCCTGGACCTGGGCCAGATAGTGGCCGGCGTAGCGGTTGCCGAAATTTCCGGTGGTGAGCGAGCCGCCAAACATGTGCGAATTGGGCAGCGGGGTCTGGGCTATGACCATGCTGCTGCCGCCCACCTCCGGCGCCGGCTTGAAGCTGATCTGCGGCTGCTGGCCGTTGGTGGCGGCATAGGCCTGGGCCAGCGTGCTCTGGCGGATGATGTCGCTGTTGCGGATGCTGCTGTCGCCTTCCAGGCCCTTGAAGAACTTCGCCAGTTGCTGCGGGCCCTCGATATGGGTGAGGCGGCCTTCCACCACGCGCATCCAGACTTCCTGACCGTGCAGTTCGGCCACCAGGGCCACCAGGAAGTAGCCGCTGGCCTCGTAGGTTTTCTTCAACGCGGCCACGGCGGTTTGCGGCGTGCTGGCCGAGGCGATGGCGGCGGTGACGGCAGTGGGCGCGAGCAAGGTGTTGCCGACCACGAGGTAGCGGTAGCCGTGGCTGCTGACGTCCAGGCGCGCCGTAGTGGTGGCGGGCTTGGCGGCCGCCTTGACGGCGGGGGTGGTGGCGGGCTGGGTGGCCGTGGACGGCTGGACGGCTGGCGCTGATGGCGTGGCCGGTGGCGGCGCGGTGGTCGCCGATGCCTGCGTGGTGGAAGGTGCGGAGCTGCCGCCCGGCGCGGCCGCGGCAGGCGCCGGCGCGCTCTGCGCGGCCAGGACGGGTGTCGGCGGGAGATCGGGCATCACGAACATGGGGTGGCCTGTGTGAGTGGGGGCGCTGGCGGTCGGCGCGGGCTCAAGGGCACCCCCCACCACCTTGCTAGATGAAGCCGGTGACCGCGCGCAGCAACCCACAGTGCAAAAGGCGTCATTCTAACGAATGCCCGTGCATGGACAAAAATGCCGGCGGTGAGTTCAGAGCACACAGCGCCCCCATCCGCGGCGTACGCCGCACGCCAGGCGGATCCGGCCTGCGGCCTTGATTCACCCTACGCCTGCAAATACGTCGCCGTAGGGCAGCTCAAGGAGCGCAGCGAGGGAGTCGCCAACGCGACCCGGTGAGGTCGGCCGGCGTCGCGGCTTGCCGGCGGCAGTGACGGGTTGCACACTGCGGGCGACAGGGTTGACTGGAGACGCCGATGAAATGCCTGACGCTGGGTTTGTGCGTGTTGGCCATGGGCGCGTGCACGGACAAGCCGCCACCGGAGCAACCGAAACCGCCGAAGCCGGTGAGCAGCACGCCGTTCGACACCTTGCGCGCCACCGAGCAGCGCGCGAAGAACGTGCAGAAGATCGTGGATGACGCGGCGGCCAAGCAGCGCAAGGCGATCGACCAGCAACAGCAATAAGCCGCGGTCCTTGTTGCCGGCCGTTCCTACAATCGGCAGAGGCAGTCGGCGTAGATATTGGGGGTGCCCGGCTTGGCGTGACGCAGCCAGGCCAGCGGGGGCAGCAGGGCAGGCGCGACGGCAAGCCAGGCTTGCGGCAGGCGCAGGCCGGCCGAGCGCAGCACGTAGGCGCTGGCGCTCTGGTTGAAGCTGAGCAGCAGGCGCTCGACGCCACCCAGCGGCGGCTCGGCGTAGCGCACGGGGTAACCCTTGCCCAGGTGGGCGAGCCCGGCCGCGTAGTCGGTGGCGGCATCCAGGCCGCCGAGCGTGTCGACCAGGCCGCGCTCCAGCGCCTGCTGGCCAGTCCACACGCGGCCCTGGGCGACGGCGTCGATCGCTGCAGTGCTCTGCTTGCGCGCCTTGGCCACGTTGCCGACGAAATCGCGGTAGCCCTTGTCGATGACGGCCTGGATCAGTGCGCCGACGCCGGGGTCGAGGGGTCGGGTGATGTCGAACACGCCCGCCATCGGCCCGGTGCCGATGCCGTCGCTGTGCACACCGAGCTTGGCCAGGGTGTCGGGCACGGTATAGAACAGGCCGAAGATGCCGATCGAGCCGGTGATGGTGTTGGGCTCGGCGAAGATGCGGTCGGCGTTCATGCCGATCCAGTAGCCGCCGCTCGCGGCGACGTCGCCCATGGAGACCACCACCGGGATGCCGGCCTCGCGCGTGAGCACGACTTCGCGGCGGATCTGCTCAGCGGCGTACACCTCGCCGCCGGGGGAATCGACCCGCAGGACCAAGGCCTTGGTCTTGCGATCCTCGCGCGCGGCGCGGATCAGGGCCGCGGTGGATTCACCGCCGATCGTGCCGGGCGGCTGCTTGCCGCCGCTGATCTCACCCTCGGCGACGACCACGGTGACGCCGGGCGCGGTGCCGTGGTTGGCTGCTTCACGCGGCGCATAATCGACCAAGGTGACGTGGCGGAAGCCATGGCCCTGCTTGTCGACCGGCACGCCGGCCTGGCGCAGCTCGGCAATGAGCTGGGCGCGGGTGGCCAGGCCATCGGCGAGGTGCTCGTCGACCGCCAGTTGAGCCAGGTCGCCCTGGGCGTCGGCAATGCGCTGCGGCAGGCCATCCACATCGGCGCGCAGCACGGCCGGGTCGAGCTTGCGCAGCGCGCCTACCTCGTCCAGCCAGGTGTCCCACAGGCCGCCCAGCCAGTAGCTGTCGGCACGCTTGGCGTCATCCGAGGCGTGGTCGAGGATGTAGGGCTCGGCGGCGCTCTTGTACTCGCCGACGCGGAACAGGTGCACGTCCACACCGAGCTTGTCCAGCAGGTCCTTGTAGTACAGGCGGTAGTTGGCCAGGCCAGTGAACATCAGCCCGCCCTGCGGGTCGAGCAGCAGGCGGTCGGCATGGGCGGCGAGGTAATACTGGCTCTGGTCCAGGTTGACGCCCCAGGCCAGCACCGGCTTGCCGGTGGCGCGGAAGCGGTCGAGCGCAGCGCCGACCTCGCGCAGCGCGGCAAAGCCGCCGGCCTGCAGCTCACCGGGCAAGAGCAGGATGCGGCTGATGCGGCTGTCGCGCGCGGCGCGATCGATGCCGGCGACCAGGTCGCGCAACTGAATCTGGCGCGGACCTTCGTCGGAGAAGCCGCGCATGACCCGTTGCAGCGGGTCGATGCTGTATTGCTCGACCAGCGCGCCCTGCGGCTGCAGCACCAGCACGCTGCCATCCTGCACCATGCGCTCAGCGCGCGTGCCGGCAATGCCCGCGGTGACCAGCAGCACGATCAGCGCCAGCACGGCGAAGAACACGAGGTTGATGATGATCAGGCGCAGCAGGTTGATGCCGCGGCCGAGGTCACGCAGGAAACCGGCAAAACCGCGTCGACGCGGCGGAAACGGTGGTGGCGACATGCAGCGGTATTCCAGGAAGTGCCGGGGGAGTGCGGCTCAAGCGTAACCGGTCTTGGCCGGCGCCGGCAGCGGCGCCAGGCGCCAACGCAGCTTCCAGGCGCTGCGGCAAAAGCGCGTGAACAGCAGCACGGCGGCCACCGTGAGCCCGGCAATCAAGCCCATCCACATGCCGTGCGCGCCGAGGCCGCGGTGGATGCCAAGCCACCAGCCCACCGGCATGCCGACCAGCCAATAGGCAAACAAGGTGATGGCCATGGGCACGCGGGTGTCCTTGAGCCCGCGCAGCGCGCCGTTGGAGGCGACCTGGATGCCGTCGGAAAGCTGGAACACCCCGGCCAGCATGATCAGTTGCGCAGCCAGCGCCAGCACCACCGGGTCGCGCGTGTACAGGCTGGCGATGGCGTGCGGCACGCCAAGCATGACGCTGGCCGAGACCAGCTGGGTCACCAGGGTCAGCGCAATGCCGCACAGGCCGGCGTAGCGCACGCCGCGCTCGTCGCCGCGACCGACCGCATTGCCGACGCGCACGGTGATGGCCATCGCGAGCCCCAGCGGGATCATGAAGAACAGCGAGGCGATGTTCATCGCCACCTGGTGGCCGGCAATCACGTCCTCGCCCAGCGTGGCGATGATGAGCGCGGTGGCCACGAACAGGCCGGCCTCGGCCAGCAAGGTCATGGCAATCGGGCCGCCCACCCGCGCCAGGGCGACGATGCGCGCGAAGTCCGGGCGCTCGAAGCGCACGAATAGGCCCAGCCCGCGATAGTTGCGGTGGCGCAGCACGTAGGTGGCAAAGCCCGCAGTCTCCAGCCACAGCGCGAGCGCGGTGGCCACGCCGCAGCCATGCGCGCCCTGCGGCGGGATGCCGAGCTTGCCGAACATCAGCACGTAGCCCAGCGGCACCAGCACGAGCAGACCGCCGAGGCTGAAATACATGGACGGCCGGGTCAGCGACAGGCCTTCGGACAGGCCGCGCAGCGCAAAGTACAGGGTGAGCGCCGGCGCGCCCCAGCTGATGGCAAACAGGAAGCGCTGCACGTCGTGGCGCAGGCTGGGCGTCACTCCGATCAGGTCGATCAGCGGCCCGGCATGGCGTACCGCAAACCACAGCACGAGGCCCATGCCGAGCGCGAGCCACAGCGCCTGGTGGAACACGCCACCGACCTCGGCGCGACGTCCCGCACCGTCCAATTGGGCCACCGCCGGCGGCACGGCCATCATCAGGCCGATGCCGGTGACGATGGCCAGGGTCCAGATGCTGGCACCCACCGCCACCGCACCGAGCACGTGCGCGCTGACGTGGCCGGCGAGCACGGCATCGACTACGTTGCTGCCCATGGCGGCAAGCTGCGCGCAGATCAGCGGCAGGGCCAGACGCACGGTGGCGCGCACTTCGCTGACGAAGCGGGCGCGCTCGGGTAGAGGCAGATTCATGGGCGAGGACGCATGCAGACGTGGCCTATTCTAGCCGACCCCATTGGCGCATGACGCCGTGGGTGGCCGTCGCCGGCCAGCGGGCGCCTGGGGTTCCAGCGGCTTGGGCAGGCAGCCGTCGAGCCGTCCAGACGCCCGCCGCGGACCGGGTTTTGCACAACGCTCGCGGCACAAATGCGGAATGTCAAGCTGCCGTCCAGGACGCCTGCACGCCCCCTGAACGTATTTTGCAGGTCATTGAATCGAAAGGCCTTTGTTAGTTGCTCAAAACGTCATCAAGGCGTCACAGAAGCCGTCACAGCGCGCTTTGCGGGGCGAAGCGCGACGGGCATCCACAGACTTATCCACAGTTCGTGTGGATAACACCAAAACCCCACCAGCCATAGCAGCTTACCGCCCACTCCTCAGGTTTGCGCCCAGCAAGGGCCGCTAAACGCGCAGCGCCTGCTCGACGCCACCGCACCGGCAAGGCCCATACCGAGATACCGCCACGACACCGGTTGGATGACGCGGCCGGGATCGCGGGCGGTGGCGGGTACACTGCAGGGCACGAGGAGAACATGCCCGTCATCCTGCACGTCGCCCTGCCGGTACCCCTGCCGCATGTGTTCGATTACCTGCCCCCCGCGCGCGGCGCGGCACAGGTGGGATCGCGCGTGGTGGTGCCGTTTGGGCGCGGCCGGCAGGTGGGTATCGTGGTGGCGATCGACAACGAGAGCCAGGTGGCGGCGGCGCGACTGAAACCGGCCTTGGCGCTGCCCGACGCCGCCCCCGTGCTCGATGCCGAACTGATGCGCACCCTGGCCTGGGCCGCCGACTACTGGCTGGCCGCACCCGGCGAAGCCTATGCCACGGCCCTGCCACAAGCATTGCGCAGCGCGCGGCCCCTGCCCACCTTGGGCTCGGAATACTGGGCGCTCAGCGCCGACGGCCGCCAGGCGCTGCAGGCGGGCACGCGCCGCGGCGGCAGCGCGGCCTTGCTGGAAGCGCTGGCCGGCGGCGGCCTGGGCGCGACGGAACTCTCCTTGCGCCTGCCCGGCTGGCGCGCTGCGGCGCGGCGGCTGGTCGCCGCCGGCCTGCTGGAACGCAGCGAGCAACCACCCGCCTGCCCGCGAACCGCCCTCTCTGCAGCGCTGGCGCTGAACGCCGAGCAGCGCCAGGCGGTGGCCGCGATCGGCGCCAGCCTCGGCAGCTACCAGCCCTACCTGCTGGACGGCGTGACCGGCAGCGGCAAGACCGAGGTGTACCTGGCGCTGATGCAGCAGGTGCTGGCCCGCGGCCAGCAGACCCTGCTGCTGGTGCCGGAGATCGGCCTGGCGCCACAGACCCTGGCGCGCCTGCGCGAACGCCTCGGGGTGGCGGTGGAACTGCTGCACTCCAACCTGGCCGAAGGCGATCGCGCGCGCGCCTGGCTGCGCGCCGGCAACGGCAGCGCCAAGGTGATCCTGGGCACGCGCTCGGCCGTGTTCACGCCGCTGCCGAACGCCGGGCTGATCATCGTCGACGAGGAACACGACAGCGCGTTCAAGCAGCAGGACGGTTTCCGCTACCACGCGCGCGACCTGGCCCTGGTGCGCGCCCGCGCCCTGGGCGTGCCGGTGGTGCTCGGCTCGGGTACGCCGTCGCTGGAATCGCTGGCCAACGCCACGGCCGGCCGCTACCGCCTGCTGCACCTGCGCGCGCGCCCCGGTGCCGTGCGCGCACCGCGGGTGGACGTGGTGGACATGCGCGCGCAGCACCTGGAACACGGCATGTCGCCGGCCCTGCTCGGCGCCGTGGCCGACACCCTGGCCCGCGGCGAGCAGGTGCTGGTGTTCCGCAACCGCCGTGGTTACGCGCCGGTGCTGCTATGCCACCAATGCGGCTGGCACGCGGAATGCGCCCGCTGCGAGCGGCCGCTGACCCTGCATGCGCGCACGCGGCGCCTGGTCTGCCACCACTGTGGTTTGCAGCGCGCGGTACCGGCGACCTGCCCCACCTGCGGCGCGCCGGGGCTGAGCGCCCACGGCCAGGGCACCGAGCGCCTGGAGGAGGCGCTGCTCGCGCGCTTCCCGGACGTGCCGATCCGGCGCGTGGACCGCGAGACCATGCAGCGACGGGACGCCTTCACCGAGCTGCTCGCCAGCCTGCGCGAAGACCAGCCGGCGATCCTGGTCGGCACGCAAATGCTGGCCAAGGGCCACGACCTGCCCAACCTCACCCTGGTCGCGATCGTCGGCGTCGACGAAGGCCTGTTCAGCGTGGATTTCCGCGCCAGCGAGCGCCTGGCGCAACTGGTGGTGCAGGTGGCCGGCCGCGCCGGCCGCGCGCGCAAGCCGGGCCGGGTCATCCTGCAGACCCACCACCCGGAACACCCGCTGCTGCGCGACCTGCTGGCCCGCGGCTATGCGGCGACGGCACGCGAACTGCTCGCCGAGCGCCAGGCCGTCGCTCTGCCGCCCTATGGCCACCAGGCCCTGCTGCGCGCCGAAGCGGCGAAGCGCGACGCCGTGGACAGCTTCCTGGCCGCCGCCCACGCGGCCTTGCCGACCGGGCCCGGCACGATCCAGGTGGCCGGCCCGATGCCGGCACCCATGCCAGTGCGCGCCGGCCGCCAGCGCGGACAACTGCTGCTGGAGGCGCCGCGCCGCGCGGCGTTGCATACGGTGTTGCGACCCTGGTGGCTCGCCCTGCACGACCTGCCCACGGGCCGGCGGGTGCGCTGGTCAATCGACGTCGACCCCATCGACCTCTATTGAGCCGCTGTCCAAACGGACGTCCAGACGGCCGCTTTGCTTTGCCCCCTCTCCCCCGACAGCTTCACCGTCGGGGGAGAGGGTTGGGGTGAGGGGGCGAACTCCGCCTTGCCGGTATCCATAATGGAGGACAAAAGCCAAAGCACCCCCTCACCCCAGCCCTCTCCCCCGGCAAAGCCAGGGGAGAGGGAGCCAAGTCCGCGGCTGCGCTGCTACCCCATTGACTGCCAAAAACGGCGCAGGGTCAGGGCTGGCCGGCGCGGAGCCAGCGGACGGCGAGGATGCCGAGCTCGTAGAGCAGGCACATGGGGATGGCCAGCATGATCATCGAGGTGATGTCAGGCGGCGTGATCAGGGCGGCGACGGCGAACGCGCCGACGATGGCGTAGCGCCGCGAGCGGCGCAGCTTGGCCACGTCGACCAGGCCGACCGCGGCCAGGACCACCACCGCCACCGGCACCTCGAAGCACAAGCCGAAGGCGAAGAACATCAGCATCACGAAGTCGAGGTAGTGGGTGATGTCGGTCATCATCTCCACGCCTTCCGGGGTGACCGCGGTGAGGAAGCGGAACGCTGCCGGCAGCACCAGGAAATAGGCAAACGCGCAGCCCAGGTAGAACAGCACCATGGCGGCGATCAGCAGCGGCCGAGCCAGGCGCTTTTCCTTCTTGTACAGCCCCGGGCTGACGAACGCCCAAAGCTGGTACAGGATCACCGGCATGCAAATGAACAAGGCCGTATAGGCGGCCAATTTGAGCGGGGTGATGAAGGGGCTGGCGACCTCGGTGGCGATCAGGTGCGCACCCTGGGGCAGACGGGCGACCAGGGGCGCCGCCAGCGCGGCATACAGGCGGTTGGCGAACGGCACCAGGGCCACCAGCACCACGAATACGCTGAGCGTGGCCTTCAGCAACCGCGAGCGCAGCTCCAGCAGGTGCGAGAACAGGCCCTGCTCGAGGTCGATGCCGGCATCCGGATCAGGCGATGCCATCGACGCGCTCCGCAGGGGCTGGGGCGGCGGCGGGTGACGGCACAACAGTGACCGGCGGTGCAGCGGCGACGGTGCCGGCAAACAAGTCGCCGGTGCGCGTGTCGGTTGGCGCCCCTGGCGCGTCGACTGCGGCTGGCGCAGCAGACTGGTCCACGGCGGGCTGGTCGCTTGCAGGCTGCTCGCTTGCGGACTGCGCGAGGCTGGCCACGGCGGCCGCGGCGGCCATGGCGGGCTGGTCAGCGTCGAGCGGTTGGTCGCTGGCTGCCGGCGACGCGCCGCCACCGGCGGCGACGTCGGCAGCCACCTCGTGCACCTGCTTCAGCGTGGCGTCCAGCTCGGCCTGGGCGGCATCCATGCGCGCCACGCTCTCGCGGGCCGTGCGGCGGATCTCCTCCACTTGCAGCTCGCGCTCGACTTCGGCACGCACACTGTCCCAGCTGTTGCGCAGGCGGCGCACCAGGGCGCCGGCGGTACGCGCGGCGCCAGGCAGCTTCTCCGGGCCCAACACGATCAACGCAATCAGGGCGAGCAGCAGCAGCTTGCCGAAGCTGATCTCGATCATCGCCGCGGATTACTGGCGTGGCGCGTCGTCGTGCTGCGGGTTCGCGGCCTTGGCGGCATCAGCGGACGGGGCTTCGTTGCGCGTGGCTTCAGGGCGCGGCGGATCGGCGCGCAGGCCCTCCGGCTGGGTCGGCTTGGCGGCCGGCTCGTCCTCGCCATTCATGCTTTTCTTGAAGCCACGGATCGCCGCGCCAAGATCGGGGCCGATCTTGCTCAGCTTGCCGGTACCGAACAGCAACACCACGACCACCAGCAAAATGATCAGATGCCAAATACTCATGTTTCACCTCTTTGACGGTGTTGGCGCAGGTGGGAGCGTGGATCAGCGCAGCCAGGAGCGCTCGCCATCAGGCGTTCGCATCAACGCACAGTGTACTCTTCGAGCTGGTCGCGAAACTTCACCACGGCGGCCGGCACGTTGCTCACGCCGCCCTCGAAGATGCGTCGCGGGGTCACTCCGGAACCATAGACGACGGCGTTCGCATCGTAGTCGATGCGCAGCGCCGAGCCATCCAGCGCCACGCCGGCGAACAGGCCGCGGCTGCGCGAGTAGGAATAAATCTCCGCCTTGAGCTGGCCGTCGGTCGCGGCCGTGGCGGTGCGGCCCACCGGACCGGCTGCTGCCGCGGCATCGGCGCCCAGGGTGAACTTGCCGTTGACGATCGAATCCACCCCGCGATCGGTGCGGAACACCAGGATGACGTCGGTGGAGGACACGCCGGCCTGGAAGCCGATGCTGCCGCCAGTCATGGTGATGAAGCTGGGATCGGACCAGGTGCCTTCAGGCGTCTTCACCGAGATAAGGCCCTCGCCGCGACGGCCGCCGAAGATGAAGCCGGCCTTGATCATGCCGGGAATCACCGCGATGGCGCGCGCGTCGCGCAGCAGGTCGCGCGGGATCGACTTGTCCGGCGCCTGCATGATCTCGCCCAGCACGCGCACGGCATTGTCGGCACGCACCAGCGGCGGATCCTCAGCCTGTGCCGCGGCCAGCGGCAGCAGCAAGAGCACGGCGGCCAGCAGCAAGTGGTGCAGCTTGGGCTTGGACATGGGTAGCTCCACGGTGGTCGACAGGGTGGATGGCGGGGCGAAAGTGGGGTCAGAGTGCACTTTCGACACGGGTGATTGAGGAATCCAGCGGACCGTCAGTCGAAAGTGCACTCTGACCCCACTTTCGCTTGTGGCAGACTGGTGGTCTTCCGCGAACTCCAACGATGTCACGCAAACCCAACTATACCGGCGTTACCGCCGAATCCGCCGCCCCGGCCGCGACCGCCGTTCAGGCAGCGGTGCTGCTGGTCAACCTGGGTACGCCGACCGCCCCCACTGCAGCAGCGCTGCGGCCTTATCTTGCCGAGTTCCTGGGTGACCAGCGGGTGATCGACTATCCGCGCTGGCGCTGGTGGCCGATCCTGCACGGCATCGTGCTGCGCGTCCGGCCGGCGCGTTCGGCACGGGCGTACGCGAAGATCTGGAGCGCCGCGGGCTCGCCGCTGCGGGTCAACAGCGAGGCACTGGCCACCGCGCTGCAGGCCGAGCTGGAGGCGCAAGCCCCCGGGATGCTGCGCGTGGAGCTGGCCATGCGCTACGGCGAGCCGGCGGTGGAAGCCACCATGGCCAGGCTGCAGCGCGAGGGCGTGCGCCGCCTGCTCGTGCTGCCGCTGTATCCGCAGTATTCGGCCACTTCCACCGGCTCGGTCATCGACGCGGTGGCGGATGGCCTCAAGGCCTTGCGCTGGCCGCCGGAGCTGCGCCTCATCAACGATTACCACGACGACCCCGGGCACATCGAGGCCTTGGCTGCCAGCATCCGCGAGAGCTGGCAGCGCCACGGCCGTGGCGAGCGGCTGCTGCTGTCCTTCCACGGCATCCCCGAGCGCTATGCACGCCTGGGCGATCCGTATCCCGAGCAGTGCCGGGCCACCGCGAGCCTGTTGCGCGAGCAGCTTGGCCTGGGTGCTGAGGAGCTGCAGCTTAGCTTCCAGTCGCGCGTCGGCCGTGAGCGCTGGCTGCATCCTTATACCGACGTGGCGGTACGCGAGCTGGCGCAGGCCGGCGTGCGCCGCCTCGACGTGGCTTGTCCGGGCTTTGCCGTCGATTGCCTGGAGACGCTGGAAGAAATCGGCATGCAGAACCGCGATGCCTTCCTCGCCGCTGGCGGCAGCGAACTCAACTACATTCCCGCGCTCAACGCCGGCGATGGGCAGGTGCGCAGCCTGGCCGCGCTGGTCCGGCGCCACCTGCAGGGCTGGCCGGAAGCCGGCGGCGCGGCTTGAACGCGCCAGCCCAACCTCGCGAGCGCAAGATCGCGCTGCCACACCTGCAGTTGGCGGCGCAGGTCTGGGGCAAGGACGGCTTGCCGCCGCTGCTCGCCGTGCACGGCTGGCTGGACAACGCCGGCAGCTTTGCGCAGCTGGCGCCGCTGTTGGCCGGGCGCTTCCAGGTCATCGCGCTGGATCTTCCCGGTCATGGACATGCGCAGCACCTGCCGCCCGGCATGGGCTATCAATACAGCGACCACGTGCGCACGCTGCTGGACGTGCTTGACGCGCTGCAGGCCGAGCGCATCAGCGTGCTCGGGCATTCGCTCGGCGCCGGAATTTGCTCGCTTGTGGCCGCGGCCGCGCCGGCACGCATCGAACGCCTGTGGCTGATCGAGGGTCTGGGCCCACTGGCCGATGACGGCAGCCACACCTTGCAGCGCTGGCGCGAGGCGCTGGCACCGCCACCGGCACGCATGCGGCGTCCGCTGCGCCTGTTCACCAGCATCGAGGAGGCCGTGGCTGCGCGCGGCGCCGGCAGCGGCCTCGCCGCCGACCTGGCGCGGCCCATCGTCGAGCGCGGCCTGCTCGCCGTGGACGGTGGCTGGCGCTGGCGCAGCGACCCGCGCCTGACCCGGCCCTCGGCCATCCGCCTGGCCGAAAGTCAGGTGCGCAGTCTGCTGGCCGGCATCGACACGCCCACCGCGCTGCTCCTGGCGCAGCCGGAAACGCCGTACCTGCCTGGCGCGCTGCTGCGCGAACGGGCCGCCTGCGTGCCGGACATCGCGGTCAGCTGGATGGCCGGCTGCCATCACCTGCACCTGGAACACCCGCAGGCCGTCGCCGACTGGCTCCTGGGTGGCCGCGGGTAGCGAAAGTGGGGTCAGAGTGCACTTTCGGCACGAGAGACCGCGGATTCCGTGGGACCATCCGCCGAAAGTGCACTCTGATCCCACTTTCGGATCCCACTTTCGCGTCGCCTTATGATGGAAGGCCCACATTCCGCCGCATTCACCTCCTCAAGGAGCAAGTCCATGTCGATTTCGATGTATCAGGTCAGCGTGCCGGTGCTGTCGCACGCACTCACCAATCTCGCGCACGTGCTGCGCAAAGGCGGCGAGCACGCCAAAGCCAAGGGCGTCAGCGACGAGGTGCTGCTGCAGACCCGGCTGATTCCGGACATGTTCCCGCTGCTGCGCCAGGTGCAGACCGCGACCGACATGGCCAAGGGCGGCGTGGCCCGCCTGGCCGGGGTCGAGCCGCTGAAAATCGCCGACGACGAGACCACGCTGGCCGAGCTCGATGCACGCCTGCAGCGCGTGGTCGAGTATCTACAGAGCTTCAAGCCCGAGCAGATCGACGGTAGCGAGGAGCGCGCCATCGTGCTGCACATGCGCAGCGGCGAGCTCCACTTCCTCGGCCAGGCCTACCTGCTCGATTACGTGCTGCCGAACGTTTTCTTCCACTGCACCACGGCCTACGACATCCTGCGCCAGATCGGCACTGACATTGGCAAGAAGGATTTCCTCGGCGTTTGAGCGGAAAAGCGGAGGCCAGAGCGGTACGGCGCTTGCCTTGAAGTCGTCATTCCCGCTTTCGCGGGAATGACGAGTGGAGAGTTGCGCCGCGGAATGACGAATGAGATGTGGGCTCACGCCCAGGCAAGTACCGCTTTGACCCCTTCCGAGCCCTCTTCCCCATGTTGCGACTGACCGACCTGCGCCTGCCACTCGCGCATCCGCCCGAGGCCCTGCCCGCCGCCGCGGCGCGAAGGCTACATCTCCTGCCCGCCGCGCTGACCCGCCTCACGGTGGCCAGACGCGGCATCGACGCGCGCCGGCGCGGCGCGATCATGCTGATCTATGCCGTGGACGTGGAAACCGCAGACGAGGCCGCCGTGCTGCGGCGCTTCGCCGACGACCCCCACGTCCGCCCGACGCCGGATACCAGCTACCACCCGGTGCGGCCTGCCGGCCCGGTATCCCGCCTGCGCCCGGTGGTCATAGGCACCGGGCCCTGCGGCCTGTTTGCCGCGCTGATCCTCGCCCAGGCCGGACTGCGTCCGCTGCTGCTGGATCGCGGCAAGGCAGTACGCGAGCGCACCAAGGACACCTGGGATCTGTGGCGCAAGCGCGAGCTGCATCCCGAGTCCAACGTGCAGTTCGGCGAGGGCGGCGCCGGCACATTTTCCGACGGCAAGCTGCACAGCCAGATCCGTGACCCGCAGCACCATGGACGCAAGGTGCTGGAAGAATTCGTCAAGGCCGGTGCGCCGGACGAGATCCTGTACCTGAGCAAGCCGCATATTGGCACCTTCCGCCTGGTGGGCATGGTCGAGCACATGCGCGCCACGATCCAGGGGCTGGGCGGCGAGGTGCGCTTCGGCTGCCGCGTCGACGACCTGTTGTTGGATAGCCGTATGAATGGCCAGATGCAGATTCGCGGTCTGCGTCTGGCCGACGGCACGGAACTGCGCGCCGACCAGGTGGTGCTGGCGGTCGGCCACAGCGCACGCGACACCTTTGCCATGCTGCACGCGCGCGGCGTGGCCATGCAGGCCAAGCCGTTCTCCATCGGCCTGCGCATCGAGCATCCGCAATCGGTGATTGATGCCGCGCTATGGGGCGCACAAGCCGGCCACCCGCTGCTCGGCGCCGCGGACTACAAGCTGGTGCACCACTGCACCGGCGCCGCGGCCGGACGTACGGTGTACAGCTTCTGCATGTGTCCGGGCGGCACCGTGGTGGCGGCCACCAGCGAGGAAGGCCACGTGGTCACCAACGGCATGAGCCAGTACTCGCGGAACGAGCGCAACGCCAACGCGGCGGTCGTGGTCGGCATCGACCCGGCCGATTTCCGGCCGTTTGACGCCAGCGGCAGCCCGCTGGCCGGGATCGCCCTGCAGCACGCGCTGGAGACGCAGGCCTTCCGCCTCGGTGGCGGCAACTACAACGCCCCGGCGCAACTGGTCGGCGACTTCCTCGCCGGGCATCCCTCGCACGCGCTGGGCTCGGTCGAGCCCTCCTACCACCCTGGGGTGACCTTGGGCAGCCTGGACGCGGCCTTGCCGGATTATGCACTGGCCGCGATCCGCGAGGCGCTGCCGGCGTTCGAGCGGCAACTCAAGGGCTATGCCATGGCCGATGCCATCCTCACCGGGGTGGAGACGCGCACCTCCTCGCCGCTGCGCATAGCGCGCGACGATGGCCTGCAGAGTACGAACGTCCACGGCCTGTATCCGGCCGGCGAAGGCGCCGGCTACGCCGGCGGCATCCTGTCCGCCGCGGTCGACGGCATCCGCGTTGCCGAGGCCCTACTGGCCACGCCGCCCTCAAAAGTGGGGTCAGAGTGCACTTTCGACGCGAAGGGCTGAGGAATCCAGCGGACTGTCAGTCGAAAGTGCACTCTGACCCCACTTTCCACTTTCAGCCGCGGCCGCGGGCGGTGTGGGCGCGCCTGTGCAGGCGCTTGCCGACCGCGCGCTGCAACACGCGCGGATACAGGTCGCGCCAACGCTTCTTGGCCGCCGGCCGGCCAAGCAGGAAGCCCTGGCCAATGCCGCAACCCATGGCCACCAGGATGTCGAGCTGTTCCTGCGTCTCGATGCCCTCGGCGATCACCTGCATGTTCAGGCCGCCGGCGAGGGCGATGATCGCAGCGATGATGGTGGACGAATTGCCGTGGTCGTCGTCGCTCAGCGCATGCACGAAAGACTGGTCGATCTTGACCAGGCACAACGGCAGCGAATGCAGGTAGCTCAGCGAGGAGTAGCCGGTGCCGAAGTCGTCCAGCGCCGCGCCAATGCCTTGGTCGCGCAGGCCTTGCAGCACTGCGCGCACCTGTTCCGGATCGCCGAGCAAGGTGCCCTCGGTGACCTCGATGATCAACCGGTCGCGCGCCACCCCGGTGCGCTCCAGCAGGGCCAGCAGGCGGGCGGCAAAGTCCTGGCGCCCGAGATGGCGGCCAGAAACGTTGATGGTGAGGAAGGTATCGGCCGGGCAATCCTCAGCCAGGCGCTGGCAGCTCTGCTCGAAGATCTGCCAGTCGATGGCCTCGATCAGCCCGCTGTCCTCGGCCACCTTGAGGAACTCCTGCGGCAGCAGCAGTCCGCGCTGCGGATGGTGCCAGCGCAACAAGGCCTCGAAGCCGACCAACTTGCCGTCGGCCAGGCGCCGCAGGGGCTGGAAGTAGGGTTCGAATTGGCCATGCTGCAAGGCATGGCGCAGGCGCGCCTCCATGCCGAGCATGCCGGTGACCTCGGGGGCCCAGGCCGGGTTGAACAGCTCGACGCGATGGCGGCCCAGGTGCTTGGCCCGGTTCAGGGCCAGGTCCGCCTGGCGTTGCATGTCGTCGGTCATCGCGCCGTCGCCTTCGGCCACGGCGACGCCGATGCTGACCGAGGGCGAGATTTCCTCGCCGGCCACTGACAGGTTCCGGTTCACCGCGTCCAGCGCGCGGCGCGCCACCGCGACCGCGGCGCCGGGCGACTCGACCACGTCGAGCAGGATGGCGAACTCGTCGCCGGACAGGCGTGCCACCATGGCCGGCGTCGTGACGCTGGCCACCAGGCGCAAGGCCACTTCCTTGAGCACGGCATCGCCATGCACGTGGCCGAGGCTGCCGTTGACCACCTTGAAGCGGTCGACATCCAGGTACAGCAGGGCACAGCGACGCCCGGGCATCGCCCGCACGCGCTCGAGCACCTGGCCCAAGTGCACGCGCAGAGCCCAATGATTCGGCAGGCCGGTGAGCTGGTCGTGCAGCAACTGGTGTTCCAGCTGCTGCTGCACGCGCGAACGGCGCAGTTGCTGTTGGCGCAGTTCGCGCTGATGCAGCCCGATCTGGTGCTCGAGCCTGGTCCGCGTCTCGCGCAGGCTGCGCATCTCGCGGCGCAGGAAGATCGCATTGGCGACCTGCGGGGCCAGGCTGGCCAGCAACGCCTCGTCGCCCGCGCCATAGCTCGGCACCGCGTCACTGGAACCCACCGCCATGACGCCCACCACGTCGCCGCCATGGCATAGTGGCACGCCCAGCCACGACGCTGTGTGCCGCGCGGTCTCCGGACCGATTTCGCCGGCTGCGCGCAAGGCCTCGATGTGCGGCCGCTGCAACAACGCCGGCTCGCCCCTGCGCAGCACGTATTCGCTCAGGCCATGGCCATTGACCCGGGTCTTGAGCCGGCGCTTGCCGGCACTCACGCAATAGAGGAACTCGAGCCGCGAGGCGTCCGCTGGCTGCAGCGCGATGGAAAAATTCCGCGCATCGAGCAGGGTGCCGATGACGCCGTGGGCGCGCGCGTAGAACGTGCCATCATCGATCTCGGTGCTGGCCAGCTGCGCCAACTGCAACAATACGCCCTGCACCTTCCGCGCGTGCTGCTGCTCCAGCATCTGCTGCAGCAGTTGACTGCTGCGGTCGTCGGCAGGCACGGTGCGTGCCCCGGTGCGCCGTTCCGGATCGGTGTGGCCCTGCCGCGCCTCGAGGGCCAACAGAATGTGGCCGGCGGCAAACTCCAGGAGTTGGCGATCCTCGGCGCGGTACCACGCCCCGCCCGTGAGGGCGTGCACCAGCAGCGCACCTTCAACCCGTGCGCCGCGACGCAGCGGCGCACCCAGCCAGACCGGCTGCGCTGTCGTGTCCGACCCGGTGATACCGGCGGCCGGCAGCAAGGGCTGCCCCTGCCCGGCCAAGGTTCGGCCCTGGTCCAGCACCTGCCACAGCGGCGATCCGGGCAACACCCGCAAGATCTGGCCAGCGGGCTCCGGACCGGAATGTCCGGCACCGGGCAGGCTGCCGTACAACAACTGCACGGCATCGGCGGCGTCCGTGCACTGCACCACCAGCAGGCTTGGCGCAGCCATCAGCGTGGCCAGCACGCGGTGCACGCCAGGCAGCAAGTGGCGCAGGCCCAGCGCCGATCCGGTGACGTCGGCGATGGCGAGCAGCGCATGCTGCATGTGTTCGGCCCGTTCCAGCTGGCGTTGCGCCGAAGGCACGGCCACGTCATGGACGGCACACGACAGCCGTGCCAGGGCCAGCGACAGGCGGCTGCCAAGCGCCTCGAGCAAGGCCGGCACCGATACTTCCTCGAGCAGCCGGGCCAGCAGGACGACCTGATCGGCCTCCTGCAGGCGCACGGCAACCAGGCCCTGTGCATGCGCCGTACCGTCGGCGGCAGCCAGCGCGTCGCGCACCAGACGCTGCTCGGCTGGACTGCAGGTGCCGCCGGACACGTTGGTCAGCGCCGCTGCCACGCCGGGGTCGGTGGACCAGCACAGCAGGGCGTCGACCGCCAAACCAGTTGCCTCGACCAGCTCGACCACCAATGCCGCAGACTGCGACGGGGTCGTCGCCACCTGCAGCCGCGCAAACCAGGCGGTTTGCCTGAGATTGTCCAGCGCAACCGTGGCGACTTCAGGAAGCTTGCTCATGACAAAGTGGGTAACCTAATCGGGAAAACACGCTACTAGGGCAAATACTGGCGGCGTACCGCCCCAGTCGCGCAAGAGACTCCATGCAAGGACCCGGCCAACCCACCAAACACCTGACTGCCGCAAACGCAGGCCGCCCAAGGCGAATCAAGCAACGACCGCGGCATGCTTGAGCAAGCCGCCAAGGACGCCATTCGTGCCGCCTACGCGCAGATCCAGACCGGGCTGCCGGGCTTCCGTCCGCGCGCCGCGCAGCGACGGATGATTGCCGAAGTGGCCAAGACCTTCGGCGAAGCCGGCGGCGTGGCCGCCATCGAGGCCCCGACTGGTACCGGCAAATCCATGGCCTATCTGCTTGCCGGCGTCGCCCTGGCCCGCGCGCAGCACAAGCGCCTCTTGATCGCCACGGCCACGGTGGCCTTGCAGGAGCAGCTGCTGCGCAGCGACATCCCGCAATACCTGGAGCTGACCGGTACCACCGCGGCGGTGGCGCTGGCCAAAGGCCGGACGCGCTACCTGTGCCCACGCAACCTGGCGCTGGCCTTGCGCGGGCTGGATGCAGGCGAACAACTGGGCTTGGCCGGCGTCGAGGCGGAGACCGCGTTGTGGACCAGGCCACCGTCCCCCGCCGAGCGGCAGGCTCTGGAGCAACTCGGCACGGCTTTTGCCGAACGCAGCTGGCTGGGCGACCTCGACGCCACGCCGGCAGCGGTCAGTGACCTGCTGCGGCCAATGGTGACCACCAGCGCCGGCGGCTGCAGCGGACGCAAATGCGCGTATTTCGCGCAATGCCCGTTCTTCACCGCCAGGCGCAGCCTGGACGACGCCGAAATCATCGTCGCCAACCACGACCTGGTCCTCGCCGACCTCACCATGTCCGGCGAACCGGACCGCCCCGGCGGCGTGATCCTGCCGCCGCCGGGCGACACCTTGTACGTGTTCGACGAGGCCCATCGCCTGCCAGGCAAGGCCATTGCCCGCGGTACCAGCGAGGTGCAGCTGACCACCGCGGCGCGCCAGCTCGAACGCCTGGGACGCCTGGTCCAGGCCGCCTACGCCTTTGCCGACAAGGCCTCCCTGGGCGGCCTGGAAGTCACGCAGGGGACGGAAAAGCTGCAACAGCTCGGCCAAGCCCTGGACCAGCTGGATGCGGCCATCCGCCGCGATTGGACGCCCAAACCGGAGGACGGTGATGCGGCCTATCGCGGCTCGCTGGGGCGCCTGCCGGAACCCTGGGTGGAACAGGCACGCGCGCTGGGCATGGCCACGGCCGAGATGCAACGCTGGCTCACGGCCGTGCGCCGCGGCGTGCTGGAGGCACCGGAGGGTGGCCCGCTGCAGGAATCCCTGGCCGGCGACCTCGGCCTGGCCCTGGAACGCCTTGCGCGGTACGCCGCCTGCTGGGAGGCCTGGGGCAGCACCGATGCCGCCGACGAACCGCCACTGGCGCGCTGGGCCACGCTTGGCGCCGAACAGCAGCTCATCTGCCACGCCTCGGCAGTATCGGCCGCCGGGCTGTTGCGCAGCGTACTGTGGGGGCATGCCGGCGGCGTGCTGCTCACCTCGGCCACGCTCAGCGCGGGCGGCGATTTCAACAGCTATGCGGATGCCGTCGGGCTGCCGGGGGATGCGCTGACCTTGAGCCTGCCCTCGCCGTTCGACCTTGGCCGCCAGGCGCGGCTGGAAGTCCCGGCCATGCGCCACCTGCCCGATGCGCGCGAGGCGCATGCCGACGAAGTCGGCGACTGGCTGGCAAGCCACCTCGATTGGGACGCCGGCAACCTGGTGCTGTTCACCTCGCGCGCCAAGCTGCAGCGCGTGCTGCAGCGCCTGCCGATCGCCCAGGTGCGCAAGGTGCGCGCGCAGGGTTCGCTGCCCAAGGCCGACCTGCTCGTCGCGCACGGCGAGGACATCGCCGCCGGCAAGGGCAGCACTGTGTTCGGCCTGGCCTCGTTTGGCGAGGGCCTGGACCTGCCGGGCAAACTCTGCGAGACCGTGGTGATCACGCAACTGCCTTTCGCGGTGCCCACCGACCCGGTCGGCGCGACCTATGCCGAGTGGCTGGAGGCGCATGGTCGCAATCCGTTCTTCGAGGTCAGCGTGCCCGAAGCCACGCGCCTGTTGATCCAGTACTGCGGCCGCCTGATCCGCAACGAAAGCGACCATGGTCGCATCGTGCTGCTGGACCGGCGCGTCGTGACCCGGCGCTACGGCAGCGGCATGCTCCGCGCGCTGCCGCCGTTCCGCCGCGTGATCGAGCGCGGCGCATGAACGTCTGGCGCAGCCGCATCGCGGAAAATCCCCCGCGGCCGGCCGTGCACGCGTCAGCGGGCATGTCATCCATTTCCCCCAAGGCAGCCAGCACATGATCATCCGCCTGCAAGATTGTCCGCCCCGGCGGTGGAAGAACGGTCTCGGCCGTACACGCGAAATAGTCGTCCAGCCGTCCGCCGACGGCAACGCGGAGTTCCTCTGGCGGGCGAGCGTCGCCGAGGTCGACAGCGCCGCGCCGTTTTCTGCGTTCCCCGGCGTCGACCGCACGATCGTGCTGCTCGACGGCGTCGGCTTCACGATGACCCTGGACGGAAAGTGCGAACATGCCTTGACCACGCCCTTCGAGCCGTTCGACTTCCCCGGCGAGGCCGGCGTCACGGTGGCCCTGGCCGGCGGCCCGACGCGTGACTTCAACCTGATGGTGCGCCGCGTGTACGCGCGCGGCGACCTGCAGGTGTGGCACCGGCCCGCCACCCGCATGACCGACAAGGCGACCGCGCTGGTGTTCTGTGCCCGCGGCATGATTGACACCGCCGAGGGCCGCCTGCACGCCGGCGATGCCTGGCGTCCTGCGGCGCCGACGGCCGCCCCCATGAGCTTGCGCGAAGGCGCACTGGCGCTGGTCGCGCGCATCGTGCCGCACCTGGCGTGACGGCGGCCGCCACCGGCCGAATCGCGCTCGCCTATACTCTGCGGGGTTCCCGCCAGAGGCGCCGACCATGCCCATCTTGATCCTCGGTCTGCTGATTTTCCTCGGCGTGCACTCGCTGCGCGTGTTTGCCGACGACTGGCGCACGCAGCAGATCGCGCGGTTCGGCGAGAAGCCGTGGAAAGGACTGTTCACGCTGGCGTCCCTGCTCGGCTTCGTGCTGCTGTGCTGGGGCTTCGGCCTGGCCCGCGCGCAGCCGGTGTTGCTGTATACGCCGCCACTCGCGCTCAGGCACCTCAATGCGCTGTTCACCTTGATCGCGTTCGTGCTGCTGGCCGCTGCCTATGTACCGCGCAACCATCTCAAGGCCCGGCTTGGCCATCCGATGCTGCTCGGCGTCAAGGTGTGGGCGTTCGGCCACCTGCTGGCCACGGGCATGCTGCACGACGTGGTGCTGTTCGGCGCGTTCCTGCTGTGGGCGGTGGTGCTATACATGGTGTCGCGGCGGCGCGACCGGCGGACCGGCACGGTATATCCGGGCGGCACACTGGGCGGCGACGCGGCGACCGTGATCATCGGTGTGGTGGCGTGGGCGATCTTCATGATGTGGTTGCACTTGTGGCTGATCGGCGTCAACCCCATGTCCTGACCTGAATCGCTCGTCGGCAGCCCCAGTACGGGACTAGCGACGTGCACTGCAGTGCGATCTCTGCGCCCACCTCGTCGCGAGGAACGACTCATGGCCGCTTTCCTGCTCTGGCTACTGCTCTTGGTACTGTGCTGGCCGCTGGCGCTACTGGCACTGGTGCTGTATCCGATCGTGTGGCTGGTGACGCTACCGCTGCGCCTGCTCGGCATCACCGTGAGCGCCGTGTTCGCTCTGCTCGCGGCCATGCTCATGTTGCCGGCGCGTTTGCTGCGCGGCCGCCCTGCATGAGCACAGCGCCCGCTTGCGCATGAGCGACAAGCCCTTCAGCGCTGCTTGCGAACGCAATCGCGAACCCATTCTCGAGGTACTCCGCGTCCACTACGCCGACCGCCGCGAGGTACTGGAAATCGGCAGCGGCAGCGGCCAGCACGCCGTGCACTTCGCGGCGGCGCTGCCGCAGCTGACCTGGCAGACCTCCGACCAGGCACAGAACCTCCCCGGCATCCGCGCCTGGCTGCGCGACGCGGCCTTGTCGAACACGCCCGAGCCGCTGTGCCTGGACGTCGCCTCCGGGTCCTGGCCAAGCACACCATTCGACGCGGTGTTCAGCGCCAACACGCTGCACATCATGGCCTGGTCCGAGGTGCAGTCGCTGTTCGCGCATCTTCCGGGATGCACCGGACCCCTGGCGAAACTCGTCATCTACGGTCCCTTCAAGGTCGGCGGCGGCTTCACCAGCCAGAGCAATGCGGCGTTCGACCGCTCGCTGCGCGACGCCGCCCCGCACATGGGCATCCGCGACGCCGAAGCCGTGGACGCACTCGCCGAGGCCGCCGGTTTCGGCCTGCTGGCAAGCGTCGCCATGCCCGCCAACAATTTCTGCCGCATCTGGCAGCGGCACGCATGAAGCGGCGCGCGGCGATCTTCATTGGCCCCGCCGGCGTTCCGGCGCGAACCGCCGATCCAAAGTCCGCCACCGTGCCGCGCTGTCCGTGCGGCCATCCAGACGGCTATGCGCGCTGCTGCGGACCGCTGCATGCCGGTGCCGCCGCGGCCACGGCCGAGGCGTTGATGCGCTCGCGCTACAGCGCGTACGTACTCGGGCGCGAAGACCATCTGCTGGCCACCTGGCACCCCTCCACGCGGCCCGACGCATCGCTCCTCGCCGCGCAGCATCCCGTGCCGACATGGCTGGGACTCGACGTGCGCGCGCATCGCATCATCGACGACGACCACGCCATCGTGGAATTCGTGGCCCGCTATCGTCTCGGCGGCGACCCGACCCGGCGCCTGCAAGAAACCAGCCGCTTTGTGCGCGAGGCGCAACGCTGGTACTACGTGGACGGCGACGTACGGGACTGAAAAGTGGGGTCAGAGTGCACTTTCGGCTGATGGTCCGATGGATTCCCCGGCCTCTCGCGCCGAAAGTGCACTCTGACCCCACTTTTAGCCGAAATCCAGGCGGGTCTCAACGCCAGGTTGGCCGGAAGGGCCGAAACCGCGCTCGATGATCGAGCCGCTGCCGTCGCGGGCGATCGCCACCACGGTGCTGGCCCGCGTGCCATAGGCCTCGCCGCGCACGAACGCGGCCGACAGGCGGCGCTCGAGTGCCAGGCCGACGCCGGTATCCGGCAGATCCGCATCGGGCGCCAGGCGCTCGTCGGCCAGGGCCACAAACAAGGCCTGCGGATCGCCGTCGGCCTGCCCCAACCAGGTCTGCATGGCCTGCCGGATCGTCAGCACCTTGGGCCAGGGCGTATCCAGGTCGGCGTTCGACAGCGCGTGCACGCCGGGCGCCAGCGCGCGTGCGTGCGGCGCCGGCTGGTTGCCGACGAACGCCGCCTGGTCGCCGGCAAACAACAGCAGGTTGAATGGCCGGTAGCTGGCGGCGCGGGCCCGCAGGTGCTCGGCGTGGGCATCGGCCGCATCAGTACCGGCCAGGAAATCGCTGACCAGCAGGCCACGCGACTCGCCATCCAGCGCCGCGTGGGGATCGCGCACGTTCGTCACCACCGCGCAGCGCCCGCCGGCAGTCACCCCAAGCCAGGTGCCGCCGGCCAGCAGGTCGCAGCCGGCCATGATCGGGCTGCCGGGCCAGCGCGCCAGCGGGGCGCTCGGCCGTGCATGCAGCTCGTCGCGGTTGCCGGCCAGGACCAGCCGCCAGCGGGGATGCACGTTCCAGGCAAAGGCAATCAGGCACATCGGACGAACCACTCCTCTCCAGCGAGGCTTGGCGCAAGCCGCCCGGGTTTTCCCAGTGTACTGTCGCGCCGGGACCGGGTGGCGTGGCGGCCGCGTGCCGATCATCGGCGACTCGGCGATAATCGCCGCATGCCTTCTCGCCCGCGATGTGCCGCGCCCGCCATCCGCACGTGCCTGCTCGCCGCCATGCTGGGCCTGGCCGGGTTCACGCCCGCGATGGTCCAGGCGCAACAAGGCCAGCAAACCGAAGCACGCAAGAAGCTGCAGGACGTGCAGCGGCAGATCGAGACCGCCAGCAAGCGCCAGGCGGCGACGGCCGCGCGGCGTGCCGAACTCAATGCGCAATTAGCCGAGCAGGCTGCCAAGCTCAGCCGCGCCGTGCGTGCCGTGCGCGACACCGACGCGCGCATCGCCGCCGGAGAACAACAACTGCAGCATCTGCGCGAGCAGCGCGCCGAGGTGCAGGAACACCTGCACCAGCAGCGCGCCGCGGTAGCCGACCTGCTGCGCGCGACCTATGCCCTGGACCACGGCTCGGACCTGCGCCTGCTGCTCGACGACGAGGATGTCGCGCGCATGGCGCGGGCGCTGGTGTATTCGCGCTATTTTCAGCAGGACCGCGAGCGACGCGTGCGCGCCCTGCTTACCGACCTGGGCACCCTGCAGCAGACCGAGACCGAGATCAACGCCCAGCAGGCGGCCCTGCAGGCGGACAAGCTGGAACGCGAGAAGCAGGCCAGGACGCTGACGGCACAACGCGATGCGCAGAAAAAGCTGGCCGCGCAGGCCGATGCCGAATACCAGAGCGACGCGGACAAGGTCGCCGCGCTGCAGCGTGACGCCAAAGCGCTCGACCAGCTGATCGCGCGCCTGCAACAGGCCATCGACCAGGCCGCGCGCAGCCAAAACAAGGCGTCGCGCGCAGGGCCTGTCGGCGAGGGCGGCCTGGGTAGCGCCAATATCCGCGGCAATCTGCCGTGGCCAGCGAACGGTGCCGTGCACAGCTACGGCAATGGGGTGTTGATCAAGGCCTCCGGCGGCAGCGAGGTACGTGCCGTGGCTGCCGGCAAGATCATCTATGCGGGCTTCCTGCGCGGCTATGGCCTGCTGCTCATCATCAACCACGGCAACGGCTGGATGAGCATGTACGGCAACAACGAGGCCTTGCTGCACGAGGTGGGCGCCCAGGTCGCGGCCGGCACGGTGATCGCCACCGCCAGTGCGCCCACGGGCATCAATACCGGCGAATACTTCGAGATGCGCAAGGACGGCAAGCCGGTGGATCCGCGGCAGTGGCTGCGCCGCCAGCATTGATGGCAGCCGTCGCCGCGGGGAACCTGTGCGGCGCCCTGCGTTCACACCTGCGTGCCGCGACGCGCGGGCCGCCGGCAGCCGACGTGCCAAGATAGCGGCCTGTGCCCTGGAGTTGCCTGCATGCGTAAACCGCCCTGCCCCCGCCCTACCCGCTGGCTGACGACAGCGCTGGCGCTGGTCGCGCCCCTGGCCTGGGCACAGGTACCGGCACCGGCGCCGGGCACCGACATGCCGGCCGCGGCCAGCAGCATCGGCCCGCGGCCGGCCGCGTCGGCACCAGCCAATGCCGCCAGCGCGGCCGCCGGCGACGCGGTCGACCTCGACGACATCCGCAACTTCAGCCGCGTGTTCGAGGTGGTGCGCCAGGCCTACGTGGAGAAGGTCCCCAGCAAGACCCTGCTCAACGCGGCCATCACCGGCATGCTTGCCGGGCTCGACCCGCACAGCGAATACCTGGACAAGGCCGGCCTGGAGCAACTGAGCGAGGAAACCTCGGGCCAGTACAGCGGCCTCGGCATCGAGGTGCTGCAGACCGAGGACGGCTTGCGCATCGTGTCGCCGATCGACGATACGCCGGCGGCCCGCGCCGGCATCCGGCCCGGCGACCGCATCGTGAAGATCAACGGCACCCTGGTCGACGGCAACAACGTTGACGCCATGTTCAAGCAGCTGCGCGGCAAGCCCGGCAGCAAGATCGCGCTGACCATCACCCACGAGGGCAGCGACCAGCTGATCGAGCTGAGCCTGGTGCGGCAGAACATCACCGTCAGCAGTGTCAAGGTGCGCGAACTGGAACCGGGTTATGCCTATGTGCGCATCAGCCAGTTCCAGGACGACACCGCCGACGACCTGGTGCGCAAGCTCGGCGAGCTGATCGGCAAGCACGGCGCACCCAAGGGCCTGGTGCTGGATCTGCGTAACAATCCCGGTGGCCTGCTGACCGCGGCGGTCGCGGTAAGCGACGACTTCCTCGGCAGCGGCACCATCGTCACCACGCGCGGCCGGCTACGCGACGCCAACATGAGCTTTGCCGCGCATCCGGGCGACCAGCTGGATGGCGCGCCGATCGTGGTGCTGACCAACAACGGCACCGCGTCGGCGGCGGAGATCGTCTCCGGCGCGCTCAAGGACAACCACCGCGCGCTGATCATCGGCCAGCGCACCTTCGGCAAGGGCGTGGTGCAGACCGTGCTGCCGCTGGACGACGACCACGCGGTGAAGATCACCACCGCGCGCTACTACACGCCAAACGGCACTTCGATCCAGGCCGAGGGCATCACGCCCGACGTCGCCGTCGACGACCTGGCCGCGCACAGCGTGCGCGATGCGCCGACGCTGATCAGCTCGGAGGCCGACCTGCCCAACCACCTGGCCAACGAAAACGCCCAGCCGGCCGCTGCCGCCTCGAGCGGCGCTTCCGCCGAGGCCGCGTTGGCGACGCGCGACTACGTGCTGGCGCAGGGCTTGAACGTGCTCAAGGGCATGGTGCTGGAACGCCGCCCGGCGAAGCGCGCCGTGGCCTCGGGCCAAGCGCCGCACTGAGCACGCAAAAAACCGCGCCGCCGATACGGGGTATCGACGGCGCGGCGTGCAAGCTCAGCAGTCCGGGCGAACAGGCCCGGCAACCACACTGGCTCAGGCGGCAACCAGGGTGCGCATCTTCTTCATGGCGTTCGCCTCGACCTGGCGGATGCGCTCGGCCGAGACACCATATTCGTCGGCCAGGTCCTGCAGCGTGGCCTTGTTGTCGGTATCGAGCCAGCGCCGCTGGATGATGTCGCGCGAACGCGTGTCCAGGTGCTCGAGCGCATCGGACAGCAACTGCGACTGGTTGTCGGCATAGTCCTCGTCGGCCAGGCTGTCGTAGGGATCGGCGCCGTCGTCGACCAGGAACCCGGCCGGCGCCGGCTTGGTGTCCTCGTCGGCATCCACCGGCAACTCGAAGCCAATATCGCGGCCGGACAGGCGCGACTCCATCTCGCGCACCGTCGCCTCCGGCACGCCGAGATCCTTCGCCACGCCGCGCACCTCGGCCGCATTCATCCAGCCCAGGCGCTTCTTGCTCTTGCGCAGGTTGAAGAACAGCTTGCGCTGCGCCTTGGTCGTGGCGACCTTGACGATGCGCCAGTTCTTCAGGATGAACTCGTGCATCTCGGCACGGATCCAGTGCACGGCAAAGCTGACCAGGCGCACGCCATGGTCCGGGTCGAAGCGCTTGACCGCCTTCATCAGGCCGATGTTGCCCTCCTGGATCAGATCGGCGAGCTGCAGGCCGTAGCCGCTGTAGCCGCGGGCGACGTGCACCACGAAGCGCAGGTGCGACATCACCAGCTTCCGCGCCGCGGCCAAGTCGCCGTCGCGCTGGTATTCACGCGACAATTCCTGCTCTTCCTCGACGCTCAGCACGGGAATGCGGTGCACCGCCGAGATATAGGCATCCAGGCTGCCAACCACACTCGGCAAGGGAAAATTCGCAGTCACCAAAGCTTGGGACATGGACAGTGTCTCCTTGATCAAACGGCTGTGATCGATGCGCTATTTTAGCACTCGGTCGATTGGAGTGCTAAGCCGCGCATTAGTTCAACACCGGAGGGATATTTACTAAACCGCATAGTACATGTATTTGGCCATGCGGTCCAGTACGGCGCTATCCTCAGGGTGGCAGCGACCAGTCCATGGGCGGCTCGCCACGGGCAGTGAGGTAGGCGTTGGCGGCGGCAAAGTGCCCGCAGCCGATGAAGCCGCGATGCGCCGAGAGCGGCGAGGGATGCGGCGCCTGCAGCACGCAGTGCCGGGAGCGGTCGAGCAAGGCGCCCTTGCGTTGCGCATAGGAGCCCCAGAGCAGGAACACCAGGCCCTCGCGTTCGCGCCCGAGTGCGGCAATGGCCGCGTCGGTGAAACCCTCCCAGCCCTTGCCCTGGTGCGCCCCGGGTCGGCCCTCCTCGACGGTGAGCACGCTGTTGAGCAGCAGCACGCCGCGGTCAGCCCAGGCCTCCAGGCAGCCGTGGTGCGGCATGGGCAGGCCGAGGTCGCGCCGCAGCTCCTGGAAAATGTTCTGCAGCGAGGGCGGCACGCGTACGCCCCGGCGCACGGAAAAACACAGGCCATGCGCCTGGCCCGGGCCGTGGTAGGGATCCTGGCCAAGGATGACCACGCGCACCGCCGCAAACGGCGTATGCGCAAACGCATTGAAGATTTCCCCGCCATGCGGATAGATGCGCGCGCCAGCCTGCTGCCGCGCGCGCAGGAAGCGACTGAGCTCCTGCATCTCCGGCCGCTGCAGGTAGTCGCCGAGCCGCGCCTTCCACGACGCCTCGAGCCGAACCGGGGCCTCGCTCACGCCGCGCGGGATTGGACGTTGGCGCGCAGGCGCTGGGCCACGCAGACCTGGAACAGTAATTTGGTCATCAGCAGACGCTCCTCGACCGGCTTCTCCACCAGGTCGTTCGCGCCCCCGACAAGCAACGCCGCCTGGTTGTCCCGGTTTGCGTCGCCAGTCATGACCAGCACCGGCAAGCGCCCCTTACTGTAACCCAGTGGGCCGCGGATGCGCGCGAGCAGGTCGCCGCCGGTCAACGCGCCCTTGAGGCTGACGTCGGTAAGCACCAGGTCCGGGCCGATCCGGCCCTGCACCTTGGCGGTTTCCAGCACCGCCAGCGCATCCTCGCCATTGGTGACATGGCGCACGCTCATGCCGCTCCTTTCCAGGATGCGCCGGGTCGCCAGGGCCACGACCCGGCTGTCTTCCACGTACAGCACTTCGCCGCTGGCACTGCTGCGCGGCGCGAGATAGCCGCGCACGAAGTCGGCCAGCGCGGGATAGCCCTGGCCCTTGTCGAAGTAATCGGTCACCTCGTCGCCCAGCACGCGCCGGCGCAGGCGGTCATCGACGTCGCCGGACACCACGATCACCGGCATATAGGCCTGCGTAGTCGAGGCGCGGACGAAATGCGCCAGCTCCAGCCCGTCCATGTCGGGCAGCCGCAACGCGATGGTGATGAAATCGAATGCCTCCGCGGCCAGCCGCTGCTGCGCCTCGGCCCCCGACGCGCATGTGCTTACTTGCACGCCATGCAAGCCGTCGAGCAGGACGCGGCTGATCAGTTGGCGCGCCACGCGCGAGCCGTCCACCACCAGCACCCGCCTGGCCGCGTTACCCGTCATGCCAATGACGCCCATCCCCATGTCCGCCGATCGCCCCGGCCCCAATGCTCCGGGCGCCGCACGCGGCAGCCCGCCCCATGGGGCCATCATGCCCCGAGGCCACCAGTTGTCAATGTGACGCCGGTCACGGTACGCGGCATGCAAGCTGTGGCTGGGAGCATGGGCAGTAGAAACCGTCCGGGCTCCTAGGGCATGCGCCGCAACTGCCAGCCGCTCACCAGCCGTGCGGCCAGCCAACCCAGCACCGCGGTGGCCAGCGGCATGCCCAGCAACAACCACAGCGGCAGCCCGGCGAGCGTCAGCTTGCCGGCGTAGGCATGGTTCAACTGGCGTGCCGGTGCCAGCAGCGACCATTCCACGGCAGCGGCCAACAGCGCGGCCAGGGCGCCTCCCAGCAAGCCATACCAGAGGCCGGCATAGACATACGGTCGGCGCACGAAGCGCGGGCTGGCGCCAAGCAGGACCAGCACCGCAATCTCCTGGCTGCGGCTGGCGATATCCACGCGCACCGTGTTGCCGACCACCAGCAAGGCAGCCAACGCCAGCAAGGAAGCCAAGATCAGGACCGTGCGGTTGCCGATCGCCAGCAGGGCGTCCAGGCGCTGCCGCCAGGCGCCGGCATCCTGCACCATGGCCACGCCCGCCAGGCCGCGCAGCTCGCCGACCAGGCGCGCGACCGCCGGCGCGTCCTGCTGCGGACCCGGCAGCACCTGCAGCACATAGGGCAACGGGTTGTCGTCCAGCACGTCCAGCGAGGCCGAAAAACCCTGCATGGCGGCGAGTTCCTGCAAACCCTGCTGCGGCGTCTTGACGCGCACCGTGGCCACCCCGGCCAGGGTACCGATCTGGGTGGCGAGCGCCTGCGCCTGCACCGCGGACTGGCCGCTGGCCAGGAACACGTTGACCGCCTGGGTCTGGCCCAGCGTCGCGCCCAGCCGCTGCACGTTGCCCAGCAGCAGGAAGAAGGTCAGCGGCAAGGCCAGCGCCAAGCCCATGACCGCAATGGTCAACAAGCTGCCCAGCGGACGCGAGGCCAGGCGTGCCAGGCTGGTGAACGCACTCCAGCGATGATGTTCCCACCAGCTCGCCAGGCGCCGGCGCTGCCGCGGCTTGCCGGTTGCCGGCGCTGGCGTTGCCACCTCTTCGGGCGCGCTCACAGGATCTCCCGGGCAGCGAGATCAGCCACCAAGTGGCCATGATCGAGCACGATGACGCGCTTCTTCATGCGCTTGATGAGCGGCAGGTCGTGGCTGGCGATCAACACCGTGGTCCCGGCCGTCTGCACCTCGACGAATAGTTCCATGATGTCCACGGCGAGCTGGGGATCGAGGTTGCCGGTCGGTTCGTCGGCAATCAGCAGGCTTGGCTGGGCGACGATGGCGCGGGCAATGCCCACGCGCTGCTGCTCGCCGGCCGACAGGCTGTCCGGCAGCTGTCCCTCGTAAGTCAGCAGGCCGACTTTCTGCAGTGCCCGGCGCACCTGCAACCGGCGTTCGCGCACGGCAATGCCGCCAATCAGCAACGGCAGCTCGACATTGGCGTAGACCGTGCGCTCGAGCAGCAGCCGGTGATCCTGGAACACCATGCCGATGTCGCGCCGCAGGCGGGGAATGTCGCGCCGACGCAGGCGCGCGAGGTTCTTGCCACCGAGCATGATGCTGCCGCCCGAGGGCCGCTCGATGGCGCCAAGCAACTTGAGCAAGGTGCTCTTGCCGGCCCCGGAGTGGCCGGTGACGAAGGCCATTTCACCTGCCGCCACGTCGAATGACAGTTGGGACAGCGCCTCGCGGCCGCCGGCGTAACGCTTGCTGACCTGGTCGAAGTGGATCATCGCGATGGCTAAGGTCCGTGGCGATTGCGCTGGCGCAAAGGATAAGCCAAAGCTCCATCGGACTGCGCCGCCGCCAGCCACGCAGGATGCATCCGCGGCGCCGGCACGTGCGTGGACACGCCCGAGGGCGCGCCACACGCCGGCCGTCAATGCCGCATGAACAAGCGCGTCAGGCGGCGGAACAACCCCGGCTTCTTGCCCCTATGCGCGCCGGCGGCACCCTCGGTCACCACCACCTGGCGCGAGGGCCGATGGCTTGCCGATGTCGGCGCAGACTCGCCGCGCGGCCGCGGTGTCCGCCGGCTGCCGCGCGTACCGGCATCGGCGGCCACGGGTGCGCCCTCGCCGGCCTGCGTCGCGGCTGCCTGCCCTTCTTCCACCGGTCGCCGACGCCCGCGGCCGCCACGGTGGCGGCGCGGCTTGCGCGCTCCAGCGTCAACCGAGGCCGACGGGCCGGATGCTGGTACGACGGCGGCGTCCGGGGCCGCAGCCGGCACACTGCCCGGCTCGGTACGCGCTGCACCAGGCTCTGCGGCACCCCGGCCGCGCCTGCGCGCGGGCCTGGCGCCAGCCCCAGGCGCCTGGTCGGCGCCGGCACGGGCTTGCGGCGACCCCCGCCGCGTGCCGCCCGCAGCACCCCGGCGCGGCGGCTGTCCCGCATGCGCCTGCACCACGTCGCCAAACGAGGCGCTGTCGGCCGCCACATTGGCCACGTATTCGGGATCCGGCACGCGCGGCTTGGGCATCACCAGCAATTCCGGATCGAGGTGCGCGACCGGTATGCTCTGGCCGATATAGGCCTCGATGTCAGGCAGCGCGATGGCATAGCGGTCGCAGGCAAAGCTGATCGCATCGCCCTCCTCACCGAGGCGCGCGGTGCGCCCGATGCGGTGCACGTAGTCCTCCGCCTCATGCGGCAAGTCGTAATTGAACACGTGGGTGACGCCCGGGATGTGCAGGCCGCGGGCCGCCACGTCGGTGGCCACCAGGATGTCGAGCTGTCCGGCCTTGAAGCGCTGCAGCAATTTCTGCCGCTTGAGCTGCGGCACGTCGCCGGACACCGCGCCAACCCGGCAGCCATGCCGGCGCAGGCGCTCGGTGACCTGCTCGGCCGCCACCTTGGTGTTGACGAAGATGATGCTGCGCGCGGGCTTGAGCCGATCCATCAGGTTCAGCAGCAGGGGCAGCTTTTCCTCGCGCGCCGGGAAGTACACCAACTGGCGCACCTGGTCGGCGGTGACGTGGTCGCTCTCCACCACGACCTTGGCCGGGTCGCGCATGTGCTCGTAGGCCAGCTCCAGCACGCGATAACTCAGCGTCGCCGAGAACAGCAGCACCTGCCGCCGCTCGCGCGCGGGCAGGCGGTGGAACAGGTAGCGCACGTCCTTGATGAAGCCGAGGTCGAACATGCGATCGGCCTCGTCGATCACCATCACCTCGATGCCGTTGAGCCCGAACACATGCTGCTTGTAGTAGTCGAGCAGGCGACCAGGCGTGGCGATGATGATGTCGCAGCCGTCGCGCAGCTCCTGGCGCTGGCGCTCGTAGTCGACGCCACCATAGATCAGCGCCATGCGCAGCCCGGTATGCCGGCCGATGGCCACGGCGTCCTTCTCGATCTGGATCGCCAGCTCGCGGGTCGGGGCGATGATCAGGGCGCGCGGGTCGCTGTCCTTGCGTTCGGCGACAGCCGTGGTGGTGAGCAGCCGGTTCATCACCGCGACCAGGAATGCCGCGGTCTTGCCGGTGCCGGTCTGGGCCTGGCCGGCGACGTCACGTCCGGACAAGGCAATCGGCAGGGCCAGGTCCTGGATCGGCGTGCATTGTGCGAAGCCGCTGTCGGCAATGCCTTGCTGCAACAGGGGATGCAATGGGAAGGAGGAAAAAAGCGTATCGGTGAGAACGGTTTGGGACATGTAGCGGATAACCTCGCTGGATGACAGCGTGACGCCTTGCAGCAGGCGGCCCCCGGAGGGGCCACGGGACAGCAAGACGGGAACATGGCGGGCCGCGCGGACAGGCCGGCTTGGCAGCCCGACCGCCGCTTGGCGCGGCAGCGCAGGCTTGCTGGTGGGATGGCGAAATCGTCACCCTTGAATCACGCCCGCAGTTGCGCTGGAATGGGCTCCTTGCACACGCTACCGAGCCCTGTCCGCGCATCGTGGACGGTTGAGTGTAGCCGATCACCGCCAGGCAGTCGCGCCGGCTTGCATTGCAGGCCGGCATGCCCCACGTGTGGGTGATCCGGTATTTTTCGAAATGCGGCATCCGTCGCAGCATGGAGGTTCCAGTGAACGACCTGATTACCCACGTAAGCGATGCCGCCTTCGAACAGGAGGTGTTGAAGTCGGAAACCCCGGTCTTGCTCGACTTCTGGGCGGAATGGTGCGGCCCGTGCAAGTCGATCGCGCCCATGCTCGACGAACTGGCCACCGAGTACGCCGGGCGCCTGCGCGTGGTCAAGGTGAACATCGACGAAAACCAGCAGACCCCGCGCAATTACAACGTCCGCGGCATCCCCACGCTGATGCTGATCAAGAACGGCAAGGTCGAGGGCACGCAGATCGGCGCCGTCGGCAAACGCCAGCTCACGCAAATGATCGACCACGCCATCTGACAGGCTCCCTGCCGGATCTGCCGGCACCCGCTGCGCCCTTTACGGCTGTGTGCGGCGGGTGCTAGATTCACCTTGTCTGTCGGGACTTTCGATCCCGCTGCGCGCCCCGCGCGACACACTTCCTTCCCCCCGCACCACAACGGCCCTCGCCAGGACTGCCCGTGTCTGATACTGACAACCATACCCCCGACTCCGAGGGCGACAGCCCGAGCGCTGCCAAAAGCAAACCGCCGCGCCCCCGTGCCCCGCGCCGCAGTGCGGCAGCGAAGACAGCGCCCAAGACACAGGAGCCGGCTGCTGCAGCCGACCGCGCGCAAGCCGCCGCAGCGGCGCCCGCTCCGGCAGCGCCCGTAACCACGCCCCCGGTAGCGGCAGCTTCGGCAGGCCACGCGCAGGCCCCGGTGCGGACCGAACCCGCGCGGCCCGTCGGCGGTGGCGGGCAATCCGAATCTGCCGAACCAAGGTACCCGAGCGCGAACGCCGAGCCATCCTGGAACCCCGACCAGGGTGTCGATGCGGCGTCCGGCGCGAACCCGCAACCGCATGCCAACGCCACGCCGCGCGGCACCACCGACGCCGCGACCAACCCGGAGTCGGAACGGGCCGCGACGCAAGTCGACGGGCCCAACCCGAACAACGGCCGGCAAGGCGCCAACAACCAGCGCGACGGCCGCGGGCGGCGCCGGCGCAACGAACGCGGCGGCAACGGGCAGCAGCAGCGCCAGCACGGCAACAACCCGCGCCACAACAATCCCAGCGGCCTGCCGGTCGACGACGACAACGCCGATCCGGGCAGCAACGACCGCGTCATCAACCTGACCGAGCTCAAGCGCAAGAACGCGGTGCAGTTGCTGGAATTCGCCGAATCCGTCGGCGTCTCCGAAGGCGTTTCCCGCGCGCGCCGGCAGGATGTGATCTTCAATGTGCTGAAGGCGCACGCCCGCTCCGGCGGCGGCATCTGGGCCGAGGGCGCGCTGGAAATCCTGCAGGACGGCTTCGGCTTCCTGCGCTCGGCCGACGAGTCCTACTTGGCCGGCCCCGACGACATCTACGTCTCGCCCAGCCAGATCCGGCGCTTCAACCTGCGCACCGGCGACTACATCACCGGCCGCGTGCGGCACCCGAAGGAAGGCGAGCGCTACTTCGCCATGCTGCGCCTGGAGACGATCAACGGCGATCCGCCGGAGACGTCGAAGAACAAGATGCTGTTCGAGAACCTGACGCCGCTGTTCCCGCGCAAGATGTTCCACCTCGAGCGTGGCAACGGCTCCAGCGAGGACATCACCGGCCGCATCCTCGACCTGATCGCGCCGATCGGCAAGGGCCAGCGCGGCCTGATCGTGTCGCAGCCGAAATCCGGCAAGACCATGATGCTGCAGAACATAGCGCAGGCGATCACGCACAACGATCCCGACACGCACCTGATGATCCTGCTGATCGACGAGCGCCCGGAGGAGGTCACCGAGATCTCGCGCTCGGTGCGCGCCGAGGTGATCAGCTCCACCTTCGACGAGCCGCCGGTGCGCCACGTGCAGGTGGCGGAAATGGTGATCGAACGGGCCAAGCGCCTGGTCGAGCACAAGCGCGACGTGGTCATCCTGCTCGACTCCATCACCCGCCTGGCGCGCGCCTACAACACCGTGGTGCCGAGCTCGGGCAAGGTGCTGACCGGCGGTGTCGACGCCAACGCACTGCAGCGTCCGAAGCGCTTCTTCGGCGCGGCGCGCAACGCCGAGGAAGGCGGCAGCCTGACCATCATTGCCACCGCGTTGACCGAGACCGGCTCGAAGATGGACGACATCATCTACGAGGAGTTCAAGGGCACTGGCAACATGGAAGTGCACCTTTCCCGCCGCATCTCGGAGAAGCGCGTGTTCCCTGCGATCGACATCAACCGCTCCGGCACCCGGCGCGAGGACTTGCTGATCGAGCCGGACCTGCTGGCCAAGATCTGGATCCTGCGCAAGCTGCTGCACCCGATGGACGAGCTGGCGGCCATGGAATTCATGCTCGACAAGATGAAAAACACCAAGTCCAACGACGAATTCTTCAATGCCATGAAGCGCTGAGGACGGCACGGGGCCAAACCACGCAATCCATTGCCTGGCCAGCAGCCCAGGCTGCCGCGCTGGTCGCACCGCCCGCCTGCGACAGGGTTGGTTTCAATGCCGCGCCGGGGCCTTTTCGTGGCTGCATGGCGTCCCCATAGTGTCGGCACACAGTGAGGTGACAGCGTGTCGATACCCAGTGCGGTCAAACACACCCCGATCAGCAGGGGCCGTCAGCAGCTGGCGGACTACCTGGCCGCCGGCGAAAAGCCGCGCGAGGCCTGGCGCATCGGCACCGAACACGAGAAGTTCGGTTTCCTCACCGACAGCCTGCGGCCGCCGACCTTCGAGGGCGAGCGTGGCATCAAACTGTTGCTGGAAACCCTGGCCACGCGTTACGGCTGGGACGTGGCGCGCGAGGGCGAGAATCCCGTCGCGCTGTCCCGGAACAAGGCCGCGATCACCCTGGAGCCTGCAGGCCAGTTGGAGCTCTCCGGGGCACCGCTGGAAAACGTGCACGAGACCTGCGCCGAGGTGAACGGGCATCTGAAGGAAGTGCGCTCGGTGGCCGAAGCGCTCGGCATCGGCTTCCTCGGCATGGGCTTCCAGCCCAAGTGGCGCCGCGAAGACATGCCGTGGATGCCCAAGGGCCGCTACCAGATCATGCGCAACTACATGCCCAAGGTTGGCTCGCTCGGCCTGGACATGATGACCCGCACCTGCACGGTGCAGGTCAACCTGGACTTCGGCAGCCAGGCGGACATGGTGAAGAAGTTCCGCGTCGGCCTGGCCCTGCAGCCGGTGGCCACCGCGCTGTTTGCCGATTCGCCGTTCACCGAAGGACGTCCAAACGGCTATCAGTCCTACCGCTCGCATATCTGGACCGACACCGACAAGGCCCGCACCGGCATGCTCGACTTCGTGTTCGACGACGGCTTCGGTTACGAGCGCTATGTCGACTACCTGCTCGACGTGCCGATGTATTTCAGCCTGCAGCACGGCCGCTACGTCGACCTGGCCGGCCAGGACTTCAAGCGCTTCATGGCCGGAGAACTGCCGATGCTGCCCGGCATCCGCGCCAACATGACCGACTTTGCCGACCACCTGACCACGGCATTTCCCGAAGTGCGGCTGAAGCAGTACCTGGAAATGCGCGGCGCCGACGGTGGCCCGTGGAACCGCCTGTGCGCGCTGCCCGCGTTCTGGGTCGGCCTGCTCTATGACGACGAGGCGCTGGACGCGGCCTGGGACCTGGTCAAGGATTTCACCCGTGACGAGCGCCACGCCTTGCGCGACGGCGTGCCGAAGCACGCGCTCAAGTTGCCGTTCCGCAAGGCCAGCGTCCGCGAGCTGGCGGCGCAGGCGCTGGAAATCGCCAAGCACGGCCTGCGCCGACGCGCCCGGCTCAACGCCCTGGGCAACGACGAGGCCATCTTCCTCGACCCGCTGCAAAAGATCGTCGAGGCCAACCAGACCCCGGCCGAGCAGAAGCTCGAGCTGTTCCACGGCCCCTGGCACGGCAACGTGGACCCGGTCTTCACCGAGTTCGCCTACTAAGCCCGCGCCGAGCCAAGCTCCCTCTCCCCTGACAGCTTCATCGTCGGGGGAGAGGGAACGCTAGTCCGTGCCCTCGTCATCACACTCCCGCCTCCCGGCGGCGACGAAGACGGCTTGCACTGGTCGCCCGTTACTCGCCGCGCAGCCAGCGGGCGGCGTCCAGCGCGAAATAGGTGAGGATCGCGTCGGCACCGGCGCGCTTGATGCTGGTCAGCGCCTCCAGCACCACGGCCCGCTCGTCCAGCCAGCCGTTCTGCGCGGCGGCCTTGAGCATGGCGTACTCGCCGCTGACCTGGTAGACGAAGGTCGGCGCGCCAAAGCGGTCCTTGACCCGGCGCACGATGTCCAGGTACGGCAGGCCCGGCTTGACCATCACCACGTCGGCGCCCTCGTCCAGGTCGAGCGCGATCTCGCGCAAGGCCTCGTCGCTGTTGGCGACATCCATCTGGTAGGTGTGCTTGTCGGCCTTGCCGAGGCTGGCCGCCGAGCCCACGGCGTCGCGAAACGGCCCGTAGAACGCCGAGGCGTACTTTGCCGAATACGCGAGGATGCGGGTATGGATGTGGCCGGCGGCTTCCAGCGCGGCGCGGATGGTGCCGATGCGGCCGTCCATCATGTCCGAGGGCGCGACGAAATCCATGCCGGCCTCGGCCTGGGCCAGCGACATCTTCACCAGCGCCTCCACGGTCGGCTCGTTCATCACGTAGCCGTCGGCGTCGATCAAGCCGTCCTGGCCATGCGTGGTGTAAGGATCGAGTGCCACGTCGCCGATCAGGCCGAGCTCCGGGTAACGCGCCTTCAGCGCGCGAGTCGCGCGATGCATGAGGTTGTCAGGGTTCCACGCCTCGCGCGCGTCCAGCGTCTTCACCGCGGCCGGCGGCGAGGGAAACAGCGCCAGCGCCGGCACGCCCAGCCGCACGCACTCGCCGGCAAGCTTGAGCAACCCGTCGATGGACAGGCGATCCACGCCAGGCATGGACGGCACCGGCTCGCGCCGCGCCTCGCCCTCGATAACGAAGGCGACCATGATCAGGTCGCTGGGCAGCAAGCTGTGCTCGCGCATCAGCGCGCGAGAAAAGGCGTCATGCCGCATGCGCCGCATGCGCGTATGGGGAAAGCTCATGGCCTGCGCCGTACTTCGATGATGGACATGGCCTGATTGTACTGCGCGCCCCGCGTTGGCCTGCGTCATGCGACGCCACGTCACCGGCGCCTCCACGCATCGCGGCAGGCCGGGAATGGACGTCCGAGAAGCAAAGCGGCACTCTAGGGGACATGTCGACCCCCACTCCTGCCCCTGGCAATCAGGCCTGCGCAAGCACCCTGCTGGTCGATCTGGGCGGCACCAACGTACGTTTCGCGACGTGCGACCCGACCGGCGCCGCACCGCTGCAGTCCGGCAGCCTGCGGCGTTATCGCGTCGGCGACTTTCCCTCACTGGAAGCCGCCACCCGGCAGTACCTGAACGACGGCGGCACGCAGCCGGAGCACATGCTGATCGCTGCGGCGGGCCGGGTCAGCGCGGACCAGACGGTCAGGATCACCAACCACGCGTGGACCATCGATGCGCACATCCTGCAACGCGAGCTGGCCTTGCAATCGGTGCGCCTGGTCAATGATTTCGCCGCCCAGTCCATGGCGCCGATCCTGCTCGCCAGGGACGAGCTGCTCGCGCTCGGCGACCACCCGCTGCCAGCGCCCGGTGCGCGCGGCACACAGACCTTTGCCGTCATCGGCCCAGGGACGGGACTCGGCGTCGGCGCGCTGCTGGTACGCGGCGGGCGCCCGGAGGCGCTGGAAACCGAAGGCGGCCACAGCGGCTTTGCGCCGGGTACGCAGATGGAAATCGGGATGCTGCAGCACCTGGCCACGCGCTACGGCCGCATCTCGAACGAACGCGTGCTGTGCGGCAGCGGGCTGGTCAATGTGTACACGACGCTGTGTGCCATTGCCGGGCAGGCCGCCGAACCGCTGCGGCCCGAAGACGTCACGGCACGCGCGAATGCCGGCAGCGATCCCTGCTGCGTGCGCGCCGTGGAAACCATGGCCGGCATCTTCGGCAGCGTGGCCGGGGACCTGGTGCTGTCGCTCGGCGCCTGGGACGGCGTCTACCTGACCGGCGGCATGTTGACGGTCTTGCTGCCCTGGCTGCAACGCGGCAGCTTTGTCGCCCGCTTCGAGGCCAAGGGGCGCTTTGCCGACGCCCTGCGCAAGGTGCCGATCGCCGCCATGACCGCTGCCGAACCCGGCTTGCTCGGCGTCGCCGCCATTGCCCGGCAGGACAGCGGCCACTAGCCGGTGCAGGCAGGAGCCCACCGGTGGGCGATGCTCCTGCTGTGATGCCACATCGAAGGATCGAAACAAGAGTATCGCCCACCCACGGGCGCCTACCCGCCTTCGGGCGGGGCCAGCAGGCGCGCCAGGTCGGCCTCGTCGAAACTGAATTTGCTGCGGCTGCCGCCGCCGTCGAGCACGGCAGCGGCCAGCTCGGCCTTGCGCGACTTCATCTCCTCGATGCGCTCCTCGACCGTGCCCACGGTGATCAGCCGGAACACGAACACCGGCTTGTCCTGGCCGATGCGGTGCGCGCGGTCGCTGGCCTGGTCCTCGGCGGCCGGATTCCACCACGGGTCATAATGGATCACGGTGTCGGCGGCGGTGAGGTTCAGGCCCACGCCGCCGGCCTTCAGCGAGAGCAGGAACAGCGGCACCTTGCCGGCCTGGAAACGCTGCACCGGGTCGCCGCGGTCGCGGGTTTCGCCGGTGAGGGTGACGTAGCGGATGTGTCGGCGGTCGAGCTCGGCGGCGAGCAGCTTGAGCATGCTGGTGAACTGCGAGAACAACAGGATCCTGCGCCCCTCATCAAGCAAGGCCGGCAGCATCTCCATCAAGAGTTCGAGCTTGGCCGACTCGCGCACCCCGCGCGCCGCCTCGAGCTTGACCAGGCGCGGGTCGCAACACACCTGGCGCAGCTTGAGCAGGGCATCGAGCACCACGATGCCGGAATGGGCCATGCCGCGCTCGGCGATGATCTCGCGCAACTCGTCGGCCAGGGCCAGGCGCAAGCCGTCATACAGCTCGCGCTGCCGGCCAGCCAGGGCGACCCGGCGCGTGATCTCGGTCTTCGGTGGCAGCTCGGTGGCCACCTGCGCCTTGGTGCGGCGCAGGATGAACGGGGCGATGCGCTGGTTGAGCCGCTGCAGACAGGCCTCGTCGTGCTGCTTCTCGATCGGCTGGCGATAGTGGCGGCGAAACAAGGCCTCGTCGCCGAGCAGGCCGGGCACCGCCAGATCCATCTGTGCCCAGAGCTCGCCCAGGTGGTTTTCCAGCGGGGTACCGGTGAGGCACAGGTAACGGCGCGTGCACAGGCTCTGCAGCGCGCGCCGGGCCAGGGTGCGCGGGTTCTTCACCTGCTGCGCCTCGTCCAGCACGATCACCGAGAAGCCCTGCTTGCGCAGCAGCGCGGCATCGCGCGGCACCAGCGCATAGCTGGTCAGCACGATGTCAGCCTCGGCCAGGTGCGCCAAGGCGTCGGTGCGTTGCGGGCCGTGCACCACCAGGAGTCGCAGCGAGGGCGCAAAGCGCGCGGCCTCGGCCTGCCAGTTCGGGATCAGGCTGGTCGGCACCACCACCAGCGCCGGCAATTCCAGCGCGCCGGCGTGCTTCAAGGCCAGCAGGTGGGTCAAGAGCTGCAAGGTCTTGCCCAGGCCCATGTCGTCGGCCAGCACGCCGCCGACCTCGGCCTCGGCCAGCGCATTGAGCCAGCGCAAGCCTTCGCGCTGGTAGGGTCGCAACGCGCCCTGCAGTCCCGGCGGCACGATGTCGCTGGCCCGGGCCGCGGCGTCGCGCAGCTTGGCGGTGAAACCGCGCAGCTGGCGGGGCGCCTCGAGCACGCTGTCGGCGGGCAAGGCCGCGGCCAGCTCGTCCAGGCGGCCGGCCTGGACCCGCGGCAGGTGCAGCTTCTGCCGCGGCGCCTCCAGGTATTCGACCAAGGGCGCCAGCAGGTTGCGCAGCTCGCCGACCGATACCGGCACGCGGCGCCGCGCATCCAGCGGCGCATACCACACCGCATCGGCCGGCTCGTTGGCTGCCGGCTGCAGGCTCAGCTGCTGCTCGGCCAGCGCCTGGGCGACGGCCGGCAGCAGGTTGTGGCGCTCACCGCCGACCTCGATGCCGATCTCCAGGTCGAAGGCATGGTCGTCGCGGTCGTCGACCGCACTGCCGTACCAGCGCACCGGGCCATCGAGCACCTCGAAGGGAAAGCTCGGTGCATAGTCGACGTGGAAGCCTTCCTCTTCCAGGCGCGCCCGCAGGGCCAACCAACGCGACGGCGTGTTGACCTCGAGCGCGCCGGTGGGGCCGGCACCGGCAAACAGCCAGGCGTCCTCGGGCAGGATGTCGGCGACGTCCCAGGGCAGGCCGTCGGTGTCTACGCCGGTGCTCAGCCCGATGCGTTCGAGCTGCTCCATGGCCACCAGCTCGTCGGCGCGGCGGCGCACGATCTCCACCAGTTGTCCGTCGCGCACGCGGCGCACACGCGGCTCGCCGCCACGGCTCGGCAGGCGCTCGCCCGCGTAGTCGAACGCCAACCGGCCATAACCGAGTGGCGGGGTCCCGGCGGCCAGCCGCGGATGCCGGGTCAGCGCATGCAGGGTCAGCACCGGCTGCGGCGCGAAATCGGCGTGCTGCACCTCGGCAAACACTTGCGGGGGCGGTACGCGCTTGCCCGCCGGGCTGTCGGACAAGCGGGTGCGCATGCGCTTGCCGAACTCGTGGCGCAATGGCGGCAATTCCAGCCAGCGGGATTCCTCCGCTGCGCCCTCGAGCATGCCGAGCGTGGCCCGTTCGGCGTCTAGGTACCAGAGCGCGTCGATCCACAGCAGACGCTGGTTGGCCGACAACACCGGCAACAGGCGCTGGGTGCCGTCCGGCTCCATGCGCCAGTACCATTCCAGCGGCTGGTTCCCGCCATGGGCCAGGCGCAGGCCACCCAGCCCGCCCAGGAAGCAGGGCATCGCGTCCAGCACTTCGCCCAGCAGCGCATCGCCGACGCGCCCGCGCAGGCGGGCATAGCTGCGCTCCTTGCGCGCACTCTGCGGCAAGCCGAGTACGGTCGCGGCCAGGCGCTGTTCGCGCGCCCGCAGCGGCGTGTGCAACAGGCGCCGGCTGTCCAGCGCCAGCGCACGCACATGGTGGCCATGCTCATCCAGCGTCAGCCACACCGGCGCCATGTCGATGTGGGCAAAGTTGCCGCCCTCCGCACCCACGATCTCGACGAAAAACCCAAGCTCCCCGCGCAGCGCATCCGCGGCGGCAACTGGCGCCAGCAGCCGGCGCCACTCCGGGGCCATGCGCTCCTCGCCTGGCCCGGGCGCCGGGCTGGCCACGAAGTCTGGTTTTCCGTCCGCCGATGGATGCATTGACACGCGATTGGCCGCAGTCAAATGCTTGAGCTTAGCAGCGCCGTGCCCCGATGACGGAAGCCGTCGCCGGCGACCCGCTGCATGGCATAGCTCCCTTGGTGTGACGCCAGGTGCTCACTGTCGGCAAAACAGGCCCTGCGGATACTCGGCCTTGCGCTCGCGCGCCATCAAGGCATGCAGCGCGTCGATCGGGGTGGCGGCGCCGTGCAACACTGCATGCACGGCGGCGCTGATCGGCAAGTCCAAGTCGTGCCGGGAAGCCAGGCGCACAACCTCGTTGGTGGTGAGCACGCCTTCCACCACCTGGCCAATCTCGCGCAACGCCTCGTCCATGGACACGCCGCGGCCCAGGGCCAGGCCGAGCCGGCGGTTGCGCGACAAGTCCCCGGTGCAGGTCAGCACCAGGTCGCCCAGGCCGGACAGGCCGATCAGGGTCTCCGGCTGCGCGCCCAGGGCCACGCCCAGGCGCAGCATCTCGTTCATACCGCGGGTGATCAGGCCGGCGCGCGCGTTCAATCCCAGTTCCATGCCATCGGCAATGCCGGTGGCGACCGCCAGCACGTTCTTCATCGCCCCGCCCAGCTCGGCGCCCAGCACGTCGGCACCGGAATAGGCGCGCAGGTTCGGCGCGTGCAGCAGCCCGGCCAGGTGTTCGGCAAAGCCGGCATCCTCGGAATGCACGGTCACGGCGCTGGGCAGGCCAGCGGCCACTTCCCGCGCAAACGACGGTCCGGTGACCACCGCGGCCCGCCGCCCTGGAAACTCGGCGGCGACCAGTTCGTGCAGGAAGCGTCCCGTGCCCGGCTCGAAACCCTTGGTCGCCCAGGCCACCGCGGCGTCCTCGTCCAGCAAGGGAGCCATGGCCTTCAGTACGGCGGCGAAGGCATGGCTGGGTACCACGATCAGCGTGGTCGTGGCGCCACGCAGCGCCAGAGCCAGATCGTCGGTACAGACCAGGGCCTCCGGCAGGTCCACGTCCGGCAGGTAGCGCTGGTTGCGATGTGTGGCGGCGATATCCGCCAGCACGTGGGCATCGCGCCCCCACAGGCGGGCCGCGGTGCCATTGCGCACCAGCAAGGCGGCGAGCGCCGTGCCCCAGGAGCCGCTGCCGAGGACGGCGACGATCGGCTGTGCCGCCATGGCGCGGATCAGCTGTTCAGTGCAGGCGGTGGCGCATCGTCGCCTGCCTGCCGGCGGCGCTGCTGCTCGGCGTACAAGGCGTCGAAGTTGATCGGCTGCAGCAGGAACGGCGGGAAACCGCCTTCCAGCACCAGCGCGGAAATCAGCTGGCGGGCATACGGAAACAGCAGGTTCGGGCAATAGCTGCCGACGATGCTCTCGCGATCGGGATCGGCGAAGCCGGCAATGCCGAACAGGCCGGCCTGCTGCACCTCGGCGAGGTAGGCGGTGCGCGAACCTACCGTGCAGGTGAGCGTCAGGCTGAGCACCACTTCATACAGGTCGTTGCCCATCGCCGTGGCCTTCTGTGCCAGGTTCAGCTGGACCTGCGGCTGCTCATCGCTGCCGATTTCCTGGAATACGTGCGGCGCATTGGGGACTTCAAACGAGACGTCCTTCACATAGATCTTCTGCACCACCAACTGTTGGCCCTGGAACTGTCCGTTGGACTGGTCGGCGGGCGTCACTTCTGCCATCGGGTATCCCTCTCGGGCATCGTCAAAAGAGGACGATTGTTCCACATTTCCAGGGCAGACGCACGCCGTCCAGGGTGCTGGATCACCGCCACGATTGCGCAGCACACTGATTTCCTGCGAGAATAGCCGGCTCGCGCCATCGACCGGGTGACACCGGCAGTCCGTCGTGCTCTGCGGACCTCACGATCAAGCGCCAATGGTCTTCTCCAGCAGCGCATGCGGCCCGCCATGGCGGGTTCGACGCTGGGCCGATGTTGCCCTGGCCAACGGGCGGCGAACCAGGTTCCATCAGGCTGCGGCCTGCTTGAGCCATTCAACGGAGGCAATCATGGCCCGTGTATGTCAAGTCACCGGAAAGGGTGTGCAAAGCGGCAACAACGTCTCGCACGCCAACAACCATACCCGTCGGCGCTGGTTGCCGAACCTGCATGAACGACGCTTCTGGGTGCCCAGCGAGAAGCGCTGGATCAAGCTGCGCGTTTCCAACCACGCGCTGCGCACGATCGACAAGAATGGCATCGAAGCGGTGATCGCCGAGATGCGCGCCCGTGGCAACAAGGTCTGAGGGTAAATCATGGCCAGCAAATCACAAGACAAGATCCGCCTGAATTCCTCGGCCGGCACCGGTCATTTCTACACCACGCGCAAGAACAAGAAGAACACGCCGGAAAAGTTCGAGTTCAAGAAATACGATCCGGTGGTGCGCAAGCACGTCATCTACAAGGAAGGCAAGATCAAGTGACGTCCTGGCGCGTGCGCCTTTGACAGGACGTCATCCCTGCGAACGCAGGGATCCAGTGAGGTACTCAAAACCCGTCGCAAGGCGGGTTTTTCTTTGGTACGCATGGCCGGGCGCACCAAAAAGAAAGCCGCTTGCAGCTGCAAGCGGCTTTCCGGAGATACCGGAGTCTCTTTTCCGGCTTACTTGTTCTTGCCGCCGGTGGCCAGCGACAGGATGGCGGTGGCCTGATCCTTCAGACTCTGCGCATCCTTCTCACTCAGCTCCGAGGTCTTGCCACTGGCGTCATGCTGCTTGAGCACCAGCGCGTCGCTCTCGTCCCAGCCCGCACGGTCGGTCGAGGTCGGCTTGCCGTCACGCGAGGCCTTGGTGTCCTGCACCGCAGCCCAGGGCTTGCCATCCTGGTAGGCGTAGTAGCTGTCAGTGAAGCTCTTCTCGTTGTAGTCGACCAGCTCGCGGATCATCTTGATCTCGCCGGCCTTGCGAAACACCTGCCAGCTGCGGGAATCGGTCTTCTCGAGCTTGGTGCCGTTGGTGATCTTCATCGCGCCAATATCGGCCTTCTCGGTATTGAACTTTGCCAGCAACAGCTCACCCGGAGTCTGCTGGGCCACCAGTTCAATCGACACCTTGGCGGGGCTGCCATTGGTCAACACCGGCGCCTGGATCGGCATGGTGTAATGACGATCGCCATCCACCAGCTCCGCGCGCACCACGTACAGGTCGGCACGTTTGATCTCGGCCGGGTCGAAGGTCAACTGGAAGTCCACCGGGAACTGGGTTGCCGGGCTGATGTTCTTGGTGGCCACGGCCTGTCCGGCCGAAGTGGCACCGGCGGTGACGTCGAGCAGGCTGATCTCCAGCTTGGCCTGGTCGGACAGGCTGGCCGGGTTCTGCAGATTGACGGTGCCTTCGACCTGGCTCGGTATCGGCGCGGTGGAACCGGCGGCCGGCACGGTCTTGGTGCCGGCCGGGGTGGTGGCATCGGGAGATGCCGTGGGCGACTGTCCATTGCAGCCGGCCAATGTCAGCGCTGTCGCCGACAATATCAACAAAACCATCTTGCGCATCGCTGGACCTCGATCAAACAGGGGACAAAAACACGGGTCTGCTGAAGTGGACATCTCAGCAGCAGTATCTGGACAGACGAAGCGGCAAGCATAGCGGAAAATTGCCGTCGAGGAAAAGTCAAGTGCGACAATATCTTGCCGTACGCCAGCGTATTGCCGTTTGCGCCTCCGCGAGGCTCAGCGCCGCAAAGCCCTGGCGGCAATGTCGCGGCGGTACGCCATGTCGGCAAAACGCAGCGAATCGACGCGTCGATAGGCACTCAGGCGCGCCGCGGCCAAGTCCTGGCCCGAGGCGCACACCGTCAGCACCCGGCCCCCCGCCGTGCGCACGGTACCGTCCGGATCCGCGCGGGTACCGGCATGGAACACCTTGACCCCGGCCTCCTCCGCGGCATCCAACCCGTGGATAGGGTCACCGGTGCGCGGCCGCTCCGGATAACCGGCGGCGGACAACACCACGCCCAGCGCCGGACGTGGATCCCAGCTCGCCCGGGTATGCGCCAACTGGCCGTCCAGCGCCGCCTGCAGCAGGTCCAGCAAATCGCTGTCCAGGCGCAGCAGCAGCGGCTGCGCCTCCGGGTCGCCCAGGCGCACGTTGAACTCCACCACCCGCGGGGCGCCCTCGGCGTCGATCATCAGGCCGGCATAAAGGAAGCCCACGAACGGGGCGCCCTCGGCGGCCATGCCGCGGATGGTCGGCTCGATGACCTCCTCGAGGATGCGCCGCTCGACCTCGGCGGTGACCACGGGCGCCGGCGAATACGCACCCATGCCCCCGGTGTTCGGTCCCAGGTCGCCCTCGTCGCGACGCTTGTGGTCCTGGCTGCTGGCCAGCGGCAACACGTCGCTGCCGTCGCTCATGACGATATAGCTCGCCTCCTCCCCTTCGAGGAATTCCTCGACCACGACCCGCGCCGACGCCGCGCCGTAGCGGTGTGCACCCAGCATGTCGTGCAAGGCGAGCTCGGCGTCGGCCAGGGTAAGGGCCACCACCACGCCCTTCCCGGCCGCCAGGCCATCGGCCTTGATCACGATGGGCGCGGAGCTGTGCTGGGCCTGCCGGCGCACATGGGCCAGCGCCGGCTCGATTTCCTCGAACACCGCGTAGCCGGCGGTCGGGATGTTGTGGCGCAGGAGGAAATCCTTGGCAAAGGCCTTGGAGCTTTCCAGCTGCGCAGCCTTTGCGCTGGGACCGAAGATGCGCAGGCCGGCAGCCTGGAAGCGGTCCACCACGCCGGCGGCGAGCGGCAGCTCCGGTCCGACGACGGTGAGCCCGACCCGCTCGGCACGCGCCAAGGCCAGCAGGCCATCGAGGTCGTCGATCGCCACGTCGGCGTTGCGCACGCCGGGCTCGGCCGCCGTGCCGGCATTGCCGGGCGCGACGATCACCCCGCTCACCTTGGGCGATTGCATCAGCTTCCAGGCCAACGCGTGCTCACGCGCACCGTGGCCGACAACCAGCACCTGCATGGGCATGACCTCAGCCGCGCCGTCGGAGGCGCCGCAAATGCACATTGTAGCGTCCAGCCGCGGCAGCCACCCAGCCGGTGCGGCTCACGACATGGGCCGCGACCGCCCTGTGGCCGACGCACGCAACGCAGCCAGCAAGGCGGCACGCGGCAGCTTGCCGGTCTCGTTGCGCGGCAAGGCCGCCACCACTCGCAACGGACGCGGCAGGAACACCGGGTCGAGCGCCTGGCGCAGGGTCTCGATGATGGCCCACTCGGTCAGCCCCGGCGCCACCGCCAGCGCAGCAATGCGCTGCACGCCAAGCGTGTCGTGAGTGTCCAATTGGAATACCACCCCGTCGCACACGCCGGGCACGGCCAGCAGGCGCTGGGTGATGTCGCCGAGGGAGGCGCGCTTGCCGGCAATCTCCAGGAGGTCGGCGTTGCGCCCCTGCAGGCGAAAGCGCGTGCCATCGGCGGACACCGCCATGAGGTCGGCGAGCCGCACCCCTTGGGCGAGCTGGGGCGCGTGCACCACGGTGCCGTCCACCTGCGGCTGCAACCGCACGCCGGGATACAGTTGCCACTCCTCATCGACGGTGGCACGACGGCTGGCGAACACGCAGGTCTCGGTGGAACCGAACACCTCGCGCAGCGGCGCCGCGTAGCGGGCTTCCGCCGCCCGCGCCAAGTCCAGTGGCAGCGGCGCCGTGGCCGACAACAGCAAGGCCAGCGGCGGCAACTCTATGCCGGAAGCGACCAGCGCACGCAGGTGCACCGGCGTGCTCACCAGGATCCGCGGCGCCGGCAGCTGCGCCAGCGCCAACGCGACGTCAGCCGGGAAAAACGGCCTGCCGGCATGCACGGCATAGCCGCCCAGCAAGGGCAGCAACACCGAGGTCTCCACCCCATACATGTGCTGGGGCGGCACCGTGGCGAGGATTGCCGGGGCGCCGTCGACCGCGGCACGCAGCATGGCCAGGTTGCCCGCGGTGCTGGCATGGAAGCTGGCCCAGGTCTTGGACGCAGGTTGCGGGCTGCCGGTCGAGCCCGAGGTATAGGCAATTGCCACCACCTGGTCGGCTGGCACCTGCGGACACGCCGCATCGCCCGTCGCGGGCGGTGGCGCCGGCACCAGGGCAGGCAGGCGCCAATAGCCCGGCAAGGCCGGGGGTGCCGTCTCCTCGCCGAGCGCATAGGCACCGGCATGCAGGGCCATCACCTCCTCGACCGCACGTGCCGCGCGGGAGGCCGGCAGCAAGGTCACCTGGCCACGCAGCATGGCCGCGCAAAACGCCACCGTGAAGGCATAGCGGTCCACGCACAGGTTGACGGCCGCAGGACCATCCGGAAGCGCCGCCGCCGCCTGCTGCACGTGGGCCAGGAACTCGCGCACGCCGAGCGCGCGGCCATCGCGCCATGCCAGCACGCGGCCCGGATCACTTCCGCCCAGCAGCGGAAGACACGCAGGTGGCATCAGGCGCGCACCGTGGCACCCGAGAGCGCATCGCGGATCGTGGTCGGCCGCGCCTGGCCGCCCAGCGGGCCGTCCAGCAGCCCATCCAGCGCGTCGCCGAAATACCCGGCAACCGTGTCGGCGTCGCGGGCCGGCGGCGCATCGTGCGGATTGGCGCTGGTGGACACCAGCGGCGCGCCGAAGGCCCGGCACAGTGCCGCGGCCGGCGCATGCGCGGTGACGCGCAGGGCAATCCCGGCGTGCGTGCCGCAAATCCACGGCGGCACCTGGGCGGCGCGCGGGAAGATCCAGGTATGCGGGCCGGGCCAACTCTGCCGCACCTCGTGCATGACGGCCGGCGGCACCGCCGCCAGATCGATGTACGACTCGACCTGGGCGAAATCCGCGGCAATCAGCAACACGCCCTGGGTCGCGGGCCGCTGCTTGAGCGCGAACAAGCGCGTGAACGCGGCCTGGTCGTGCGGATCACAACCCAGGCCGAACACCGCCTCGGTGGGATAGGCCAGCACGCCTCCATTGCGCAGCAACGCCGCGGCTGCAGCCACTTGCTGCACGGAAAAGCGCTGCAGCATTCAAACGCTCCGGGTACCCGTGGCCTTGCTCGCCGCGGGCTTGCGCACAGGGGCCTTCTTGGCCTTGGTCTTGGTGGTCGCGGCCGTGGTGCGTGCCGCCGTCTTCTTTGCCGTGGCCTTCTTCGGCGCGGCCTTCTTGGGTGTCGCCTTGGCCTTGTCGGCAGCCGCGGCACTCGCCGTGGTTTTCTTCGTCGCCGTCCTGGCACCACCCTTCTTCGCGCCACGCGACCGGCGTACCGGCGCGACCGCCAGCAACTCCAGGCACTGCGCATGGGTCAGCAGCTTGGGCTCCTGGTCCTTCGGGATGCGCGCGTTCTTCTCGCCGTCGGTGATGTAGGCGCCATAGCGCCCGTTCAGCACCTGCACGCCATCGCCAAAATCCTGGATCAGGCGGTTGGCCAGCATTTCCAGTTTTTCCGCCACGATCTGCAGGGCGCGCGGCAGCTCGATGGTGTAGGGATCGTCCTCGGGCTTGAGCGAGGCGTAGGTGCTGCCCTGCTTCACGAACGGGCCGAAGCGGCCTACGCCGACGCTGACCGGGTCGCCGTTCGGCGCCTCGCCGAGCTGGCGCGGCAGCTTGAACAACTCCAGCGCCTCGGCCAGGCCAATCGAATGCATGCTCTGCCCGGGACGCAGGCTGGCGAACTTCGGCTTTTCCTCATCATCCTTGGTGCCGAGCGCGACATACGGCCCATAGCGGCCGAGGCGCACCGACACCGGCTTGCCAGTTTTGGGGTCGGTACCGAGTTGGCGCGCGCCGGTGGCCTCGTTGCGATCCACCGACTCGGTCTTCTCCTCCACCAGGCGCTTGAACGGGGTCCAGAAGCGCTGCATGAGCGGCTGCCAAGCAGTCTCGCCGCGGCTCACCGCGTCCAGCTCGTCCTCGAGCCTGGCGGTAAAGTCGTAATCGACATAGCGGGTGAAATGCTGGGTGAGGAAGCGGCTGACCGCGCGGCCGACGTCGCTGGGCTTGAAGCGCCGGCTGTCGAGAAACACGTATTCCCGGTTCTGCAGCACCTGGATGATGCTGGCATAGGTCGACGGCCGCCCTATGCCGTATTCCTCCAGCGCCTTGACCAGGCTCGCCTCGGAATACCGCGGTGGCGGCTCGGTGAAATGCTGCTCGGCCAGGATGTCGCGCAGCACCACCTGCTCGCCCACCGCCAGGCGCGGCAGGCGCCGCCCCTCGTCATCGTCGTCGGCGGCCTTCTGGTCGCGGCCTTCCTCATACACGGCCAGGAAACCCGGATCCACCACCGTGGTGCCGGTGGCGCGGAACGCGGCGTCGCCGCCCGCGGCGGCAGCCTCCTCCGGTACCGGATAGCCGTCCACATCGCGCAAGGCGAACTCCACCGACACGGTATTCAGCGTGGCGTGGATCATCTGGCAGGCCACCGCACGCTTCCACACCAGCTCGTACAACCGGCGCTGGTCGTCGTTGAGCGCTGCGGCGATCGACTGCGGCGTGCGCAGGGCCGAGGTCGGGCGCACGGCTTCATGCGCTTCCTGCGCATTCTTGGACTTGGTCTTGTAGACCTGCGGCTGCTCCGGCAAGGCCTTGGTGCCGAAGTCGCGCGCAATCAGGTCGCGGATCTCGGCCACCGCGTCGGCGCTCAGCATGGTCGAGTCGGTACGCATGTAGGTGATCAGGCCGACGTTGCCCTCGGCGCCAAGCGCCACGCCCTCATACAGGCTCTGCGCCACCTTCATTGTGCGGCTGGTGGTGAAACCCAGCTTGCGCGCGGCCTCCTGCTGCAGCGTGGAGGTGGTGAACGGCGCCGCCGGTCGGCGCTTGCGCTCCTTGGAGGAGACGTCGCTCACGGTCAGGCGCCCCTGCGCCGCCCGCTGCAAGGCCTGGCGGGCAGCGTGGGCGGCCGCCTCGCTGGTCAGGTCGAACTGCTCGAACTTGCGGCCGTTGAGCTTGCTCAGGCGCGCACTGAAGTCGCCTTCCGCATGGCTCAGCGGCGCCTCGATGGTCCAGTACTCGCGCTTCTTGAAGGCCTCGATCTCCTCCTCGCGCTCGACGATCATGCGCAACGCAGGCGACTGCACGCGCCCCGCCGACAGGCCGCGCTGCACCTTGCGCCACAACACCGGCGAAAGGTTGAAGCCGACCAGGAAATCCAGCGCTCGGCGCGCCTGCTGCGCATCCACCAGGTCCAGCGACAAATCGCGCGGATGGGCTACCGCCGCCTTGATCGCCTTCGGCGTGATCTCGGAAAACACCACCCGATGGACGTGCTTGCCATCGAGCAGGCCGCGCTGCCGCAGGATCTCGTTGACGTGCCAGCTGATTGCCTCGCCTTCGCGATCCAAGTCGGTGGCCAGGTAGATGGTGTCCGCCGCCTTCGCCGCCTTGGCAATCGCATCGACGTGCCTGGCGTTGCGCTCGATGAGCTCGTAGGCCATGGCGAAGTCATGCTCGGTGTCGACAGCGCCCTCCTTGGGCCGCAGGTCGCGCACGTGGCCGTAGGAGGCCAGCACCTGGAAGTCGCTGCCAAGGTATTTGTTGATCGTCTTGGCCTTGGCTGGCGACTCGACGACAAGCAGGTTTTTTGCCATGAAACGGGGTTTCCGTGAAGCAAATCTGACGGCACCTTAGCAGCGCCGGGCTTATATAGTTGAAACCATGCGCCATGGGTGCTGTCAAGCAGACCCGTTGCTGTGGGCCGGCAATTCCCCACCTTCAGGCCTCAATCGGCAGCCCGCTCCGCCGGCCGCCGATAGCGGTCGCCAGCCGTCTTCTCGACCTTCCCCGCCAGCTCCAGCAGCAGCAACTGGGCGCCCAGCGCAGCCGGCGACCAGCCGGTGCGCAGCACCAAATCGTCCATGCCCACCGGGTCGTGGCCGACATGGCGCAGCAGTGTGGCCTGGGCCGGATCCGTCGTCGCGGGCGCGCACGCCGCCGCCGACGGTTCACCGGACCCGTCGTCGACCGTGATCGTGGCGCCGTCGCTGGCACCGGGCTCGAGGGGCGCCGGATCGACGGTGGCAAGCGCAGCCAAGCGCGCGGCCAGTTCGCCCCCGAGCATGCGCGCGGCCGGCGCCAGCACCTCGACGAGTTCGGCGGCGTCCTCCGCCAGGCGGGCGCCGTCGCGGATCAGGCGATGGCAGCCGCGCGCCAGGGGATAATCGATGGAGCCGGGCAAGGCAAACACTTCCCGACCCTGTTCGGCTGCCAGGCGGGCGGTGATCAACGAGCCCGAACGTATTCCAGCCTCCACCACCAGGGTGCCCAGGGCGAGGCCGGCAATCAGCCGGTTGCGCCGCGGGAAATGGTCGGGACGTGCCGGCGTGCCCGGCGGAAATTCGCTGAGCAGCGCACCCTGCCGGGCTATGGCCAGGGCCAAGGCCTCGTGCTTGCGCGGGTACACCAGGTCGGGCCCGGTGCCCATGACCGCCACCGTGGTACCGCCACTGGCCAGCGCCGCGCCGTGCGCGGCTGCGTCCACGCCATCGGCAAGCCCGCTGGTGATGGTGAAGCCGCCGCGCACCAGGGCGCGGGCGAAGCGCTCCGCGTGGACCAGGCCGCTGGCGCTGGCGGCCCGTGCGCCAACCACGGCAACCTGTGGGTAGAGCAACACGCCGGCATCGCCGTCGACGAACAGCGCCGCCGGCGGTTGCGGGATGTGCTCGAGCTGAGGTGGAAAATCCGCATCGGTGCAGCACAGCAGGCGATGCCCTGGAGCCGACAGCCAGGCCTGGTCCGCGTCCAGGCGCTGCTCGTCGGGATGCCGCAGCCAGGCTGCGGCGGCGGCGCCGAGCTCGCGCCAATGCCGCCACAACTGCGCCGGGACCAGGCGAATGTCCTGGCCGGCACGTTCAAGCCACCAGTGCACCCCGCCCGGCCCGAGGCCCGGCGTGCGCAAGGCGATCAGCCAGGCCCGCAACTCGTCGCTTTCAGCCATACCGGCAGTGTAGGCAGCAGGCGACAGTAAAACGGCGCGGCAGATGCCGCGCCGTCCTGTAGGCCAGCCACCTGGTGGGTCGCTGCCGCTTACTCGGGCATGCGCAGCTTGGCGCCGATGTGCACCGGGCGCAGGCCGTCCATGACCAGACCGTAGCTCACGCGCTCGAAGGTGCGGAACACCATCACATGGCCGACGTATTCGTCCGGCAAGGTGACCTTGGGGCCGATGCCGCGATCCCAGCTGTTGCTGGCCACGTCGTCGTGGATGGTCTCGCCCGGCTCGTCCATGGTGAACGTGGTGCCGTTGTCGACCCCGTCCTTGCTGCCCACCGAGAGCACCACCACCTGCCGCGAGCCGACCGCGTGCAGCGCATCGGTGAGGCCGATCACCCGCGCCGTGGCCGGCACCGACTTCGGCGGATGCGGCAGATAATAAGGATCGTACGGCGTGTCGTCGATCGGCATGATGCGGTCGCCGCTGCGGATTTCGCGCGTCGAATCGAGCAGCAGCAACGTGGCCGGATCACCCATGCGCAGGGTTTCCGCCGTGCCGATCACGCTGACCTCCACGCCGATGTCCTTGCCCCGCTCCCAGTGTCCGTCCAGGCGTGCATCCTCGTTCCACGGCGCGTCGACCATGGCGGCGTTGGCGTCCAGCGGATTGGCTGCCAGCGGCGACTCCGGCGGCTTGGACACGTCACGCGGGAAGGCGCGGAAGATGTGGGTCGGGCGCACGACGGCCCAGCGCTGTCCGGGTTGGCCTTGCAGGCCACGCACGTACAGGTTCTGGCCAACCGCGCCGCGCAGGCGCGCTTCTTCCAGGCCCACCACGTATGGCGCGGAGCTGACCGCACCGCCGTCCATCACCCGCAGATCCTTGAGGAACATGCGCAGGTCGGACAAGGGAATCGCAGTCACCGCAGCATCTTCGCGGTGCACGGACGGTTGCAGGGTCAGCGACGGTTGGTTGCCGTTGCCGCCAATGAACGAGAGGTTGAGCACGTCACCGGGATAGATCAGGTGCGGATTGTGCACCTGCGGGTTGGCCTGCCAGATCTCCGGCCACAGCCAAGGCTTGGCCAGGAATTTCGCCGAGATATCCCACAACGTGTCCCCACGCTGCACGGTGTAGCTGTCCGGGTGGCCGTTGCGTAGCGGCACGCCCGCCGCGTAGACCACCGCGGTGGCCAGGACGCCGGCCAGCAACATCAGAATTTTCTTGCTCATGTGGCGGGAATCCCCCTTCCCCAGACGCTCGATCGAGTGTAACCGAACCGTTAACCCACGCAACTGCCATGCGGGCCGGTACCCGCCACGCCGCCAGTTGTCGCTAAAGCCGTGAGATAATACGAATTGTATGCCGCGGCAGGGCTTGCTTTTCGCCCACTTGCCCGCAGTTTCGGCAGGAGAGGTGAGACCTTGAGCACGCTTTCCATCCTGGAGTTCCCCGATCCACGCCTGCGCCTGCATGCCGCACCGGTGCAGGTCTTCGACGCGCAACTCAAAAAGCTTGGCGCCGACATGCTGGAAACCATGTACGCCGCCAACGGCGTCGGCCTGGCCGCGATCCAGGTCAACGTGCAGCAGCGCGTCCTGGTGGCCGACATGAGCGAGGAGCGCAACCAGCCGCTGGTGCTGGTCAATGCCAAGGTCGTGGAGCGCCACGGCTCGCAGGTCTACCAGGAAGGTTGCCTGTCCTTTCCCGGCATCTACGCCAACGTGACCCGCGCCCTGGGCGTCACCGTCACCGCCCAGGACCTCGACGGCAAGCCCCTGCGGCTCGAACTCGAGGGCCCGCTGGCGGTGTGCATCCAGCACGAGATCGATCACCTGGACGGCAAGATGTTCGTCGATTACCTGTCGTCGCTGAAACGCGCCATGTTGCTCAAGCGCCTGGACAAGCAACGCCGGCAGGCGGCGAGTGCTTGAGCACGGCAGGCGGCGCTGAGCCGCGCCTGCGGCTGGTCTTTGCCGGCACCCCGGAGTTTGCCCTGCCCAGCCTGGCAGCGTGCACGGCCAGCGGCGCCGACGTGGTCGCCGTGTATACCCAGCCCGATCGCCCCGCGGGGCGCGGCCGCAAGCTCAGTCCCAGCCCGGTCAAGCAGGCGGCGCTCGAGGCTGGCATCCCTGTTGAGCAGCCGGTTTCGCTGAAGACGGCCGACGCGCAGGCGACGCTGGCCGCGCTGTGCCCCGATTTGCTGGTGGTGGTGGCCTATGGCCTGATCCTCCCGCCCGCCGTGCTCGACCTGCCCAGGCATGGCTGCTGGAACGTGCACGCGAGCCTGCTGCCGCGCTGGCGTGGCGCGGCGCCAATCCAGCGCGCCATCCTGGCCGGCGATCGCGCCACCGGCGTATCCCTGATGCAGATGGACGTTGGACTGGATACCGGAGCGGTACTGCTGGAGCACAGCACGCCGATCCACGCCGACGACACCGGTGGCAGCCTGCACGACCGCCTGGCCGCGCTCGGCGCCCAGGTGCTGGCCGAGGGCCTGGCCGCGCTGCCCGCCGGCAAGCTGCCCCCAGCCCGCGCGCAGGCGGACACCGGCATCAGCTACGCCCACAAACTGGAGAAATCCCAGGCCGGGCTCGACTGGCAGCAGGCGGCGGCCACGCTCGAGCGCCAGGTACGCGCCTTCGACCCCTGGCCGGTGGCCAGCACGCACATCGCCGGCGAACCGGTACGGGTGTGGGCGGCCCAGGCGCTTGAGCGCGCGCACACGGCAGCGCCCGGCAGCGTGCTGGCGACCGGTGCCGAGGGCATCGACCTGGCCTGCGGCAGCGGCGTGCTGCGGATCACCGCCGTGCAGCGTGCCGGCGGCCGGCGCCTCAGCGCCGCTGATTACTTGAACGGGCGACCCGAATTGCGCCAGCCGGCATGAAGCCCGATACGCGGGCTGTCGCCGCTTCGGCGCTGGCCGACGTGGCCTTGCACGGCGCCTCCCTGCGCGCGGCACTTGCCCGGCATGCAGGCGGGCTGGCCGATGCGCGCGACCGGGCGCTGTTGACTGCCCTGGTACACCACGGCGCGCGCTGGTGGCTGCGCTATGACGCCGCCCTCGACGACCTGCTGGCGCAGCCGCTGCGCCGCAAGGAGCCGGCGATCCACGCCTTGCTGGTGCTTGGCCTGGTGCAATTGGAGGTCATGCAGCTCAGCGCCTACGCCGCCGTGGCCGCGAGCGTCGAGGCCACGCGCGCGTTGGGGCGCCCGCAGTTTGCCGGCCTGGTCAACGCCGTGCTGCGACGCTGGCAGCGCGAACGCACCAGCCGCAACGCCGCGCTCGATGCGCAGCCGCGCACGCGCCACGCGCACCCGGCCTGGCTGGCCGACGCCCTCGCGCACGACTGGCCCGGGCAAGCCGAAGCGATCATGGCCGCAAACAACCGCGAGCCGCCACTGAGCCTGCGCGCGAATCGGCGCCATGCCCCGCGCGGGGAACTGCTGGCCCGGCTGGCGGCAGCCGGCGTCGACGCCATTGTGCACCCGTGGCTGGCCGACGCCCTGGTGTTGCCGCACAGCGTCGACGTCACCCACCTGCCCGGCTTCGCCGAAGGCGCCTTCGCGGTGCAGGACGGCGCGGCGCAAGTGGCGGCCGACCTGCTCGCCGCCGCCGACGGCATGTACGTGCTGGATGCCTGCGCGGCACCGGGTGGCAAGGCCTGCCACGTGCTGGAACGCGCGCAAGTCAAGTTGACCGCCCTGGAATCGGACCCCGAGCGCGGCCAGCGCGTACACGAGAACCTGGCGCGCCTGGGCCTGGAGGCGCGGCTGCTGATCGGCGACGCCGGCGCGCCGAGGGACTGGTGGGACGGCCAGCCGTTCGAGCGCATCCTGGTGGACGCACCGTGCTCGGCCACCGGCGTGCTGCGGCGGCGACCGGATGTACGCCTGCACCGCCGCGCCAGCGACCTCGCGGCGCTCGGCGCGCAACAGCGGCGCATCCTCACCGCGCTGTGGCCCCTGCTCGCCCCGGGCGGCCGGCTGGTCTACGCCACCTGCTCGGTGCTGCGCGCGGAGAACGGGGCCATCGTCGAGGCCTTGCTGCACGCGCAGCCCGACGCCCGCGTGCGCAGCTTCACGCTCCCGGCCGGGCAGCGCGCCGGACCGGGCTGGCAGATCCTGCCCGGCGACGACGGCCTGGACGGCATGTACTACGCCGTGCTGGAAAAGCTCCCGACGGCAGCAGGCCAGACGAGCGGCTGAGTCCGTCGACCCACCCGCGCCGCCACCGTCCGCGCGCGTACGGTCACGCTGTCCGCGGACGCTCGCGGTTGCCGGCACTTGCGCCCGCCAAGCGCATGGCAGCGCCGTTTCGCGTACTCCATGGACTTGGCACACTGCTTGCCATCCCTGGTCAGCGGATCCCCCGCAACGATCAGGAGAACACCATGAGATTCGAAGCATTGATGTTGCGCGTGTTGTATGCCGGCAGCCTGCTGGTCTGCGTAGTGGCGTTTGGCGACATGCTGCTGACCGGAGCGCCGCGCATGCCGACCGCCACGACCTCGGCAACTACCGCCCTGGCCGGCTCCACGCAGTGCACGGCACCGGTCCGCGTGTTGCCGGGCCAGGCCGTCGGCGCGCAACGGAGTCAAGGCTGAGCACCGGCAGCGGCCGTCCCGGGCACGGCATAATGGAACGATGCTCCATGTGATCCTGTTCCAACCCGAGATTCCGGCCAACACCGGCAACGTGATCCGCCTGTGCGCAAACAGCGGCGCCGACCTGCACCTGGTGCGCCCGCTGGGCTTCGCGATGGACGATGCGCGCCTGCGTCGGGCCGGGCTGGATTACCACGAATACGCCAGCGTGGCCGTGCACGACGACCTTGCCGCCTGCCTTGCCGTACTCGGCGCGCCACGCCTGTTTGCCTTCAGCACCCGCAGCCGGGTCCGCTACAGCGATGCGCGCTTTCGCGCCGGTGATGCCTTGCTGTTTGGCTGCGAGAGCGCGGGCCTGCCCGACGAAGTACTGGAAGTGGTCCCCGCCGCTGCCCGCCTGCGCCTGCCGATGCGTCCGGACAGCCGCAGCCTGAATCTTTCCAACAGCGTCGCCATCGCGGTCTACGAGGCCTGGCGGCAACTCGATTTCAGCGGCGCGGTTACAATCCCGGCATGAGTGCCGAAGCCAACGCCTGGTTGCCGCAGCCACTGCGCAAGCTGGTCGGGCGTGCCCTGCAAGGCGCGTTCGAGCATGCGCTGGCGCTGGATCCCGACACGCGGCGCCAGCTGCCCGCGCTGGACGGCCAGAGTGTGCAGCTGCACCTGCGCGGACCCGAGCTTGCCTTCAGCGTGAGCGTCGTAGCCGGCCGCCTGCAGGTCGGTCCGGCCCAGGCCGATGACAAGCTGCGCATCAGCACTACACCCGGCGCCCTGCTCGGCCTCGCGTTCAAGCGCGACGACGAGCCCATCGCGCCGGGCAGGATCGAGCTTGCCGGCGACGCCGGCCTGGCCCGCCAGTTGGAAAAACTGCTGCGCGACTTCGCCCCCGACATCGAGGAAGCCTGCACGCGCCTGTTCGGCGACGTGCTCGGCGTCCCCGTGGCGCGAGCGGCGGGCGCCACGCGGCGGCATGTGCGCGACAGCGCGGCGCACCTGCGCGAGGACGCCGCCGACTGGCTGCGCGACGAGGCGCGCCTGGTCATGGGCCCGGGCGAACTGGAAGACTTCCTTGACGGCGTGGACGCCTTGCGCGAGCGCAGCGAGCGGTTGCAGGCCCGGGTGGCGCGGTTGGCCGCGCGCGCGCGCGGGACCTCGGCATGACCCCACTTTCGACCATCCCGCGCCTGCTGCGGGTGGCGTCCGTGCTGCTGGCCTACCGCCTGGACGAGCTGGTCGACGCGGCCCATCTGTATCGGCCGCTGAAGCTGCTGCGGCCCCTGCTGGCGCACCGGCGCCAGGATGTGGCCGGCTTGCCGCGCGGGGCGCGATTGCGCCTCGCCCTGGTCGAGCTGGGGCCAATCTTCGTCAAGGCCGGCCAAGTGTTGTCCACCCGGCGCGACCTGGTCCCGGCCGACATTGCCGACGAGCTGTCCCTGCTGCAGGACCAGGTGCCGCCGTTCTCCGGCAGCGAGGCGCGCGCCATCGTCGAGCGCGAGCTGCGCTCGCCGGTGGACCACCTGTACGCACACTTCGACGACACCGCACTGGCCTCGGCTTCGATTGCGCAGGTGCACGCGGCCAGGCTGCGCGACGGCAGCGAGGTGGTGGTCAAGGTCTTGCGCCCGCACATCGAGGGACAGATTGCCGGCGACGTGCGCCTGTTGCGCGCACTGGGCGAACTGCTGCAGCGCTGGCACCCGCACGCCGACAAGATCCGCCCGCTCGACGTCGTGGCCGAAGTCGAGAAGATGCTGGAAAACGAACTCGACCTGCAGCGCGAAGGCGCCAACGCCAGCCTGCTCAAGCGCAATTTCGCCGGCGGCGAGGATCTCTACGTGCCCGCCGTGCACTGGGAGTTCACCACCTCCCGGGTGCTGACCCTGGAGCGCGTGCACGGGGTGAGCTGCGACGACATTGCCGCGATCGACGCCGCCGGCATCGACCGCAAGGCGCTGGCGGTAAAGGGCGTACGCGTCTTCTACGAGCAGGTGTTCCGCGACAATTTCTTCCACGCCGACGCCCACCCCGGCAACATCTGGGTGGATACGACGCGCACCGCGGAGCCGCGCTTCATCGCGCTCGACTTCGGCATCATGGGCTCGCTGCCCGAGGCCGACCAGTACTGGCTGGCGCAGAACTTCGTGGCCTTGTTCGAGCGCGACTACGGGCGCATCGCGCGCCTGCACGTGGCCGCCGGCTGGATGCCGGCGAGCGTGCGCCTGGACGAACTGGAAGCCGCCATCCGCACCGTCTGCGAACCGTATTTCACCCGCCCGCTGGCGCAGATTTCGCTGGCCGAGCTGGTGATCAAGCTGTTCCAGACCGCGCGCCGCTTCGAGCTGACGATCCAACCGCAGCTGATCCTGCTGCAGAAGACCCTGCTCAACATCGAGGGCGTAGGCCGCTTCCTCGACCCGGACATCGACATCTGGGCCGTCGCCGAACCAGTGCTCAAGCGCATCCTGCGCAAGCGCAACAGCCCGCTGCGGGCGCTGCGCGACATGCGCAAGCGCCTGCCGGAATGGCTGCACCACGCCCCGGAGCTGCCCGAGCTGGTGCGCGATGCGCTGCGCCAGGCGGCCAGCGGCCGGCAGGCGGATGCAGGCGATGCGCGCCTGCTCGCGCAACTGCGCAACGACGCCAGCCGCCAGCGCCGGCTGCTGCTGTACGGTGTCGGCGGGGCATCCCTCCTGCTTTGTGCAACCCTGTTGTGGTCCCTGGATCCATGGTCAGGCCCGTGGCCGCCGGCGCTGGCCACGGCCGCCGCGGTGCTGGCCTTCATCGCCGGCTGGCGCCAGCGCTGAGCCAGCCTTCCGCCGTGCGGTGACCGTGGGCCATGGCACGTGTCGCGCGGCACATACCCGAGCAGACGGCATGTTGATCGTCACCGCCAACCTCAGTCTTCCGGAAAGCGAGCTGATCGAGCGCTTCCTGCGCGCCGACGGCCCCGGCGGCCAGCACGTCAACCGCACCGAGAGCGCGGTGGAGCTTCGCTTCGACGTCGCCCGCTCGACCGCGTTGCCTGAAGAGCTGCGCGCGCGCCTGCTGGCACGGCGCGATCGCCGCCTCACCGATGCCGGCGTGCTGGTGATCCAGGGCCGCCGCTTCCGCGACCAGGCGCGCAACCGCGACGACGTGCGCGAGCGTCTGGCCGCCATCATCCGCAGCGCCCTGGTGCCGCCCAAGCCGCGCCTGCCGACCCGGCCCACGCGCGCCTCCAGGGAGCGCCGCCTGCAGGACAAGCAGCGCCGCGGTGCCCTCAAGCAACGCCGCACGCGCCGGTCCGAACACGAATGAGGCGCGTGCCCAAACCCGGCGAGCTGCCGCCGCGCATGCCCCGGTTGCACGATGCGCCGCACCGGGCGCTGTGCCGGCTGATCCTGCGCCTCTGCGGCTGGAAACTTGTCGGCGAGCTTCCCGACCTGCCGCGGCTGGTGCTGATTGCCGCGCCGCATTCGTCATGGTGGGATGGCGTCTGGGGCCTGCTGATGAAGGTCGCGATCGGCGCCGACATCCGCTTCATGGCCAAACAGGAGCTGTTCCGGCCACCGCTCGCGGGTTTGCTGCGCCGGCTTGGCGGTATCGCGGTCGACCGCGGCGCAACCGCCGGCGTGGTCGGGCAGATGCTGGTGGAGTTCGAGCGGCAGCCCAGCCTGTGGCTCGGCATCGCCCCGGAGGGCACGCGCAAGCCGGTGCAACGCTGGAAATCCGGCTTCTGGCGCATTGCCCACGGCGCGGGCGTGCCGGTGCTGCCGGTCGCCTTCGATTACCCGAGCAAGTCCATCGTCATCGGCACGCCCCTGCCCACCAGCGCGGACCTGGATGCCGACCTGGCGCGCTTGCGTGCGTTCTACGCGCCATTCCGCGGCAAACACCGCAAGGTCTAAAACCGCCGGCGCTCAGGCGGCCGGGGATGCCGTCGATGGTGCCTGGCCGGGATCGGACTGTGGCGAGTCCGCCGTCTCCGCCGCAACCTCGTCCACCTCGGCTGCATCCACCTTTGGCGGCACCAGCACGAGCACGGTCCAGCCCGGCTTGGGCTGCAGGTCGAGCCTGGAGGTGGCGACGCGCAGTGTGCCCTTCTCGTCGATGCCGAACAACAACACCGAGGTGGCGCCGTATTGCGCGACGAATTGCGGCCAATCGAACGCGCTGCTCAACCTGGTCGACTTGATCCGCCACCCCTGGGCCAGCATCTGCGCAAATCGCGCGTGCGTCATCTCCTCGTCAAACAGCGGTGGCGCCAGCACGCTGCCCGGCAGCGCCGCGCGCTCGGTGTTTTCCTGCGGTGTCAGGTGCCGCAGGCGATAGACGTTTTGCCGTCCAAACTCCTCGCGATAACGCACGCTGGCCAGCGTGTTGCGCTCGCGATGGGTGGACATCGCGAGCAGGCAGCCGAGGCCGGTGAGGTCGAGATAGCGCTCCGCATACGGCGAGGCCGGGTTGCCGAAGAACGTGTTCATGCCCTGCATGCGCGCGACGCGGATGCCATCCCAATCGTCGTCCGCCAGGGTGACGCGGAACCCCGCGGCAACCAGGGCGTCGGCGACGGTACGCGCGACTTCGTCCGAGCCATACACCAGCACGCCGTTGGGCTCGGGCTCGGCCACGCGCAACCACAGGGCCAGCGGCCGAGCGGTCGTGCTTTGCAGCACCACGGTGCCGATGATGAGGATGAACACCAGTGGCACCAACGCTTCGGCGCCCTCCACGCCCAGCGCATCCAGGCGCAGCGCAAACAAGGCCGAGACCGAAGCGGCCACGATGCCGCGCGGGGCAACCCAGCCGATCAGGGCGCGCTCGCGCCAGGACAGGCCGCTGCCCCAGGTCGCCAGCGCCACGGTGAGCGGTCGCACCACGAACTGCGCAATCAGGAACACACCGATGCCCGCCGCCAGCATGCCGCCCGGCAATGGCCAGTGCAGGCGTGCGGCCAACAGCACGAACAATACCGACACCAGCACCGTGGTCAGGTTTTCCTTGAAATCCAGGATGTCGTCGATGTGGATGTCGCGCACATTGCCGAGCGCGATGCCCATGATGGTGACCGCGAGCAGGCCGGATTCATGGGTCAGCGTATTGGAAATGCTGAAGGCCAGCAGCACCGCCGACAGCACCGCAAAATTCTGCAGGAACTCCGGGATCAATTGCCGGCGCAGCAGCACGGCCATGAGCCAGGCCGCGAGCGCGCCAATCGCCACACCGCTCGCCACTGTGGCGGCAAACACGGTCAGCGTGTGTCCTTCCTGGCGGGAAACAATCGCCTCGAAGATCAGCACCGCAAACAGCGCGCCCAGGGGGTCGATGACGATGCCTTCCCAGCGCAGCGAGTTGGCGATACGCGCATTCGGCCGCAGCGTGCGCAGCATCGGGATCACCACCGTGGGCCCGGTGACGCAGCCCAGCGCGCCAAACAAAAACGCGATCGACCAGTCCACGCCGGCCACCAGGCGCGCCGCCAGCGCCAGCAGCAACAGGGCGGCTATCGCGCCGTAGCTGACCAGGCCGCGCACCGCGCGGCCAATGCCCGGCAGCTCGTGGATGCGCAGGGTCAAGCTGCCCTCGAACAGGATCAGGGCGACCGCCAGCGACACCATCGGGAACAGCAGCTCGCCCAGCATCTCGTCCGGGTCGAGCACGCCCAGCATGGGACCGAGCACCAGGCCCGCCAGCAGCAGGAACACGATGGCCGGCAGCTTCAGCTTCCATGCCAGCCACTGCGCCAGGAAACCGACCATCAGCACGCCGGCCAGCATCAAACCCAGATCGAGGACCATCGCGTTTCCGGAAAAAACCAGCACGCTATCGGAACACGGCAGCGCCACCACGTCCAGCCGCGGCTGGCGCTCAGCCGCTGCGGTACTGCAGCGCTTCGGCCAGGTGTTCCCGCGTCAGCGCCGGGGCGCCGCCATCCAGGTCGGCAATGCTGCGCGCCACGCGCAGCACGCGATGATAGGCGCGTACCGACAAGCCGAGCTTTTCCAGCGCGGTAGCAAACCAGTGCCGCTCCGTGCCGGGCAGGGCGCAAGCGTGCTCCAGCCCGCGCACGTCGAGCTGCGCATTCGTGCACCCGGCGCGCGACCAGCCCCTGGCCCGAGCATCCACCACACGCGTACGCACGCTGGCCGAATCCTCGCCGGGAAACGATTGCAATGCGGCCAGCTCGCCCAGCGCCAGCTGCGGCACTTGCACGCACAGATCGATGCGGTCCAGCAGCGGCCCCGAAACCCGGCTGCGATAGCGCTGGATCTGGTCGGGCGTGCAATGGCAGCGCGGCCCACCGGCGTAGCCGCACGGGCATGGATTCATTGCCGCCACCAACTGGAACCGGGCCGGGAAGGTCGACTGCCGCGCCGCCCGCGAGATCGCGATCTGCCCCGACTCCATGGGTTCGCGCAAGACCTCCAGTACCTGGCGACTGAATTCCGGCAGCTCGTCGAGGAACAGCACACCGTTGTGCGCCAAGGAAATTTCCCCCGGCCGCGGTACCGAGCCGCCGCCCACCAAGGCCACGCCGGAGGCAGTGTGATGCGGGGCGCGAAACGGCCGTTGGCGCCACTGTGCCAGACAGTTCCCGGCCTGGCCCGCCACCGACAGCACGGCGCAGGTTTCCAGCGCCTCGGCCTCGGTCAGCGGCGGCAGGATGCCGGGCAGGCGCTCGGCGAGCATGGTCTTGCCCGTACCCGGCGGCCCGACCAACAACAGGTGGTGGCCGCCAACTGCCGCAATCTCCAATGCGCGCCGCGCCTGCAGCTGGCCGCGCACGTCGCGCAGGTCCGGTCCGGCGTAGGACTCGATGGTGGCGATGCGCTCCGGCGCCGGCAGTTCGTCCGCGCCATGCAGCCAACCGCAGACCTGGACCAGCGAGTCGGCGATGCGCACATCCATGTCGCCCACCAGGGCCGCCTCGGCGGCATTGGCGCGCGGCACGACCATGCTGCGACCCTCCGCACGGGCGCGCAGCAACGCCGGCAACACCCCGGACACCGGCCGCAGCGCACCGGTGAGCGCCAGCTCGCCGAGGAATTCGCAACTATCCAGCTTTTGCCGCGGCACCTGGCCGCTGGCGGCAAGGATGCCGAGCGCGATGGGCAGATCGAAGCGACCGCCCTCCTTGGGCAGCTCGGCCGGGGCCAGGTTGACCGTGATCCGGCGATCGGGGTATTCGAATGCGGCGCTCTGCAGCGCCACCCGCACCCGATCCCGCGCCTCGCGCACCGCAGCTTCCGGCAGGCCGACGATGTTCGTCGCCGGCAAGCCACCGGCCAGGTTGACCTCCACCACCACCTGCGGCGCCGCGATGCCGACCGAGGCGCGGCTGAGAGCAACTGCCAGGCTCACCCCTCACCCCCTCCGGCACGTCGCGCGCCGTCACCCGCTTGGCGAATCCGGCAGAAAGCATTTCCCGCCCACAAGGGACTCCCTACCGGTCGCGAGCGGGCTCCCACAATCCGCAGGCGGATCAGGCGTCGTGGGCAGCGATCACAGCTTCCAGTTCGCCGACGGTGCGCTCAAGCGTCTCGAGCTTGGCCCGCGTTTGCGCCAACACCTGGGCTTGCACGTCGAATTCCTCGCGCGTCACCAGGTCCAGACGACGCAGGCCCTGCGCCAGCACGTCACGCATGTTGGCCTGTACATCCTGCTGCGCGCGCGCCAAGCCCTCCGGCACCAGGGCGGCGAGCCGTGCGGCAAGGCTGTCGATGTCGTGCTTGTCCATCATGCTGCGTACCCGATCTGCGGGCCTACAGTGTAGACACTTGCCTGGCGACGGCGCCATCGGGATGCCGTGGCAAAGGCGGTAAGGCTTGCCCTACCGCGATGCGGCAGGCGACAGCAGCGGCGGCCGCGGGCAAAATGCACGGATATCGACGCCGCAGGTCGGCGCCATCTTCCAAGGAAAATCCATGAAACTGGTCGTGGCGATCATCAAGCCATTCAAGCTGGACGACGTGCGCGAGGCGCTTGCCGAGGTCGGCGTGCAGGGCATCACGGTGACCGAGGTGAAAGGCTTCGGTCGCCAGAAGGGCCACGCGGAGCTGTATCGCGGCGCCGAATACGTGGTCGATTTCCTGCCCAAGATCAAGCTCGAGATCGCCGTGGTCGACGACCAGGTCGAGCGTGTGATCGAGGCCATCCAGCAATCGGCCCGCACCGGCAAGATCGGCGACGGCAAGATCTTCGTCAGCACGCTGGAACAGGTCATCCGCATCCGCACCGGCGAGTTGGACCACGACGCGCTGTAGCTTCCCGGCCGCGGGGAATCCCGCCGTGTCGATCGCGACCATGCGGAGTCGTCTCGTCGGGAATACCGCCTCCAATATCGACGCTTGACTACATGTGTCGTCAAGCGTAGCGTAACGACACGTGTAGTCATACGGAGTCGCGCCCATGTCCCGTCCCACCATCGGCGACCAGGAACTCGTCCTGCTGCGCCACCTCGCCAGACACCAGCCCGCCAGCGTGGGCGAGATCGCGGCCAGCTTCGGCGAAGTGCACGGCCTGGCCCGTTCCACCGTGCTCACCATGATGGAGCGGCTGCGCGCCAAGGGTTACCTCAAGCGCCGCCAGGCGCAGGGCGTGTACCGCTACAGCACCGCCACCGGCCCCGGCGAGGCGACGCGCAGCGCAGTGGGACAGTTCGTGGAAAAGACCCTGAGCGGCTCGGTATCGCCGTTCGTGGCCTGGATGGCGGAACGCGGCGAGGTCAGCGACGACGAACTGGCCGAGCTGCAGGCACTGGTGGCACAACTCGAAACCACACGCCGGGAGAGCTGACATGGGCATGCTCGAACACATCTCCGCCGAACTGCTGACACGCTTGGCCTGGACCTCGCTGCAGGCCGCGCTGCTGATCGCCGCCGTCGCCCTGCTGCTGCGCGCCCTGCCGCGCCTGCCCGCTGCCGCGCGCTGCGCGCTGTGGTGGCTGGTGGGATTACAGGTGTTGCTGGGCTTGACCTGGCAGGCACCGATCAACCTGCCCTTGCTGTCGCCGCCGGCGGCCATGGCCGCGCCACCCGTCGCTGCCACCGATGCGGCCTCGCGGCCGTCGCCCGCGTCGATGGCCGGCACGGCGCAAGATGCCGCACCGGCACCGACGGTCGCCGCCCCGTCGGCCGTCGCGCCCAAGCCGGCCGTCGCGCCGGCGGCGAGCACAGCCGGCTGGACATCCACGCATTGGCGCGTGCTGCTGCTTGCGCTGTGGTTGTCCCTGCTGCTGGCGCAGGTGCCGGTGCTGCTCCTGCAACATCGTCGCACGCGGCGCCTGCGCCGCGACGCGATGCCGCTGGACGATGCCGCGCTGCAGGTGCAATGTGTCCGGCAGGCACGCACCCTTGGCCTGCGTCGTTGCCCGCCGCTGCTCGCCTCGTCCGCCATCGTCTCGCCGCAGGTATGCGGGCTGCGCCGCCCCGCCATCCTGTGGCCGGTCGCACTGCCGCTCGCTCCCGAGGCCGCCTCGCTGGCGCTGGCCCACGAACTCGCCCACCTCAAACGCGGCGACTTGCTGCTGGGCTGGATCCCCGCGCTGGCGGCACGGCTGTTCTTCTTCCATCCGCTGCTGCGCTGGGCGATGCACGAATACGCGCTGCACCGCGAGGCGGCTTGCGATGCGTTGGCGCTGACGCAGCAGCGCGCCACGCCGCACGACTACGGCCGCCTGCTGCTGGAGCTGGGCGTGGCCCGCCCGCTGCACACCGGCCTTGCCAGTGCGCCCCCCACCTTCCACAACCTCAAGCGGCGACTGCTCATGTTGCAACAGTCCGTCGACGCCATGTCCCTCACGCGCGGCTGGCTGCTCGTCGCGCTCATCGCGCTGATCGGCGTATTGCCGTACCGCGTGACGGCCGGCGCCGCGCAGCAGTCGAGCACCGCGACCGCGGTTGGTAGCTACTTGCCGCCCGCGCCGCCTGCGCCACCCGCGCCACCACCCGCACGTCCCACGCCACCACCGGTGCCGGCCGCACCCGACGTGGCACCGCCGCCACCGCCGCCGGCCGCGCCCCCTGTACCGCCGACGCCACCCATCACCCTCGCCGGTTTCACCGGCCGCCACGTGAGCATCAGCACGCATGACGACAACGGCTACGGCTTCGCATTGCTCGATGGCGATGCCGTCACCATCGACGGCAGCGACGGCGACCTCGCCGCCGTCCGGCGCCTGCGCAAGCCGGGCGAACCCCTGCTGTGGTTCCGCCGTGGCGACAAATCGTGGCTGATCCACGATGCCGCCACCATCCAGCGCGCCAAGGCCGCCTACGCGCCCGTCACCGCGCTGGGCAAGCAGCAGGGCGAACTGGGCGAGCGGCAAGGCGCGCTGGGCAAACAACAAGGCCAGTTGGGTGCGCAACAGGGCCGCCTCGGCGCCCGGCAAGGCAAGCTCGGTGCACGCCAGGCCGCGCTGGCGGCGCGGCAGGCGGCGCTGGCCGGCCAAAGGGCCGCGCTGGACAACCGCAACGACGCCGCCCAGGCCTCGACCGATGCGCGCAAGGCGCTGCAGGTCGAAACCGCCAGGCTGGACACCGAACGCCAGGCCCTGCACGACCAGCAGGCCGCCCTCGGCAAGCAGCAACAAGCGCTGGGTTCGCAGCAGGAGGCGCTGGCGCGCAAGCAGGAGGCGCTCGGCAAGCAGCAAGAGGCGCTGGGCGAACGGCAGCGTGCGGCCTCGGCGCAGGCCGAGCAGCAGATCGACAAGCTGCTGGACGAGGCGCTGAGCAGGGGAATCGCGCAGCCGGTGTCGACGGCCGCAACGGTGCGCACGGCCGCGCCGACCCCGGTTGCGGCGGCGCGCACGCACCATGACAGCGATATCAGCATCACGACACCTGGCAGCCGCGCAGCCCATGTCGATCGTGCACGCGAGGCCTACGCACCGGTCACCGCCTACCGACACGACGCGAGCAAACTGGAAGGCGAGCCATGGAAGCTGAAGGGCCCGCTCGAAGGTCTGCATGATTGGCTCCACAGCGTCGAGGCCCAGCGTCAGGAACTGCAGGCGAATCCGCAGGCAGCGGCCGCCGCGCAGCGCCTGGCCAGTCTCGATGCCCAGCAGCGCGCCATCGACGCGCGCATGGCCGCGTTGCGCAAGCAACTGGCAGCGCTGCAGCCGCGGCTCGACGCCAGCGTGCAACGTCAGCGCGCCGTGCTCGACGAGGCCATGGCCAAGGGTCTCGCCAAGGACGTCAGTCGCCGCTGAACCTCACCCGGTACGCGGCGCAACACACAACGCTCCGCCCGTACGTTCCGTATGCACCTCCCACCTGCTTCACGCAGGCGGCAGGGAGCGCTGCGCCATCGCGTCCCGATCCACCAGAGGGGGACATCATGCCCGGCTACTACCTCGCCCTGGCTTTGCGCAGCCTGAAACGCAGCAAGGTGCTCACCGCGCTGATGGTGCTCGCCATCGGCCTGGGCATCGGCGCCAGTATGACGATGATCACCGTGCTGCACGCCATGTCGGGCGACCCGCTGCCCAGACGCAGCGACCAACTGTACGTGCCCCAGTTCGACCCGCGCCCGCTGCCGCGCGGCCGCTCCGGCGGCGCCACCTCCGGCGAGATGCCCGACAGCCTCACCTGGCCGGACGCGATGGTCCTGCTGCGCGCCCACCGCGCCGACCGGCAGGCGGCAATGGCGGGCGGTTCGGTGCCGGTGCGCCCCGCACAGGCCGGGCGGCATCCGTTCTTCGAGCGCGGGCATTACGTCACCGCGGATTTCTTCCCGATGTTTGCCACGCCGTTCCGTGCCGGCAGCGGCTGGAGCGCGCAGGACGACGAGGACCGCGCGCGCGTGGTGGTGCTCAACGCCGGCCTCGCACGGCGGCTATTCGGTGCCGCGCCAGCGATCGGCCGTACGGTGCGGCTGAAGGACACCGACTTCCGCGTGATCGGCGTGCTCGACGACTGGCACCCGCAACCCGCCTTCTATGCCAAGATCGACGATCGCGCGTTCGGCCAGGCCGACCAGTTCTTCGTGCCGCTGCAGGCCGCGCTGGATCTGAAGTTCAAATTCAGCGGGGATTTCCACTGCTGGGGCAGCGGCGGCGACAACCGCCGCAGCGGCCACTGCACCTGGTTGCAGTTCTGGGTGCAGCTGGACAGCCCGGCCAAGGCGCAGGCCTATCGCGCGTTCCTCGCCGACTACTGGCGCGACCAGCAGGCGCACGGCCGCTTCCCGCGCCCGGTGGACGCACGGCTGTATGGCCTCACCGACTGGCTCGACCACGAGCACCTGATCCCCGCGGACCTGCGCCTGCAACTGTGGCTGGCGCTGGGCTTCCTCGGCGTGTGCATGGTCGACATCGTCGGCCTGCTGCTGGCGAAATTCCTGCGCCGTCGCGGCGAGATCTGCGTACGCCGCGCCCTGGGCGCACGGCAACGCGACATCTTCGTGCAGTTCGGCATCGAGGCGGCGGTGATCGGCCTGGCTGGTGGCATGCTCGGCCTCGCGCTGGCCCAGCTCGGCCTGTGGAGCGTGCGCCAGCGTCCGGATGGCTATGCGCCACTCGCGCACATGGACCCCGCGATGCTGCTTGGCACTTTCGTGCTGGCGGTCGTCGCCAGCGTGCTCGCCGGCCTGCTACCCGCCTGGCGCGCCTGCCACGTGGCACCGGCGCTGCAACTCAAGGCCCCGTGAGGAGATCGACATGCCACGCGTTCCCATGCTCGCCAGCCTCACCCGCCACAAGCTCACCGTGCTGCTGCTGGCGCTGCAGGTGGCGCTGACCTGCGCCATCGTCTGCAACGTGGCGCTGATGATCGCGGGGCGCGCGGCGCAGATGCGCACGCCCAGCGGCGTGGCCGAGGGCGAGCTGGTGATGCTTGACAGCGCCAGCCTGAACGACGGCGGCAATCCACTGGCGCGGCACGCCACCGATCTGGCCGCGCTGCGCGGCATCCCCGGCGTGACCGCGGTAGCGGCGGTCGACGCACTGCCGTTCAACCGCAACAACTGGAGCAACGGCATCGCCACCGCGCCAGACGGGTCCGCGCGCCTGGCCGCCACCGCCTTCAACGGCACGCCGGGCGAACTGCAGGCGCTCGGCCTGCACCTGGTCGCCGGGCGCGACTTCCGGCCGGACGAATACATACCGATGGACAGCGCCCACGATTGGGACGGCATCAACCACGTGTCGGCCACGATCGTCACTCGCGCGCTGGCCGCGCGCCTGTTCCCCGGCCAGGACCCGCTGGGCAAGCTGGTCTATCCCGGCGACAACCCGGTGCGCATCGTCGGCGTGATCGACCACCTGCTGCGCCCCATGCTGGAAACCGGCGACGGCAACGAAGACGCCATGCTGTTCCCGATGCTGCCCGACGACAGCAACGTCACCTACGTGCTGCGTACTCCACCGTCGCAGCGCGAGCGCGTGCTGAAGCAGGCCGCGGTGGTGCTGGACGGGCTCGACGCCGACCGCATCCTGCGCCACGCGCAGACCTTCGAGCAGTTGCGCAGCGACTATTTCCGCCGCGACCGCACCATGCTCGGCCTGCTGCTGGCCGCGGCGGCCGGGCTGCTGCTGGTCACCGCGGTCGGCATCGCGGGACTCGCCAGCTTCTGGGTGCAGCAGCGGCGGCGCGCCATCGGCATCCGCCGCGCCGTGGGTGCCACCCGGCGCGACATCCTGCGCTACTTCCAGGCCGAGAACGCGCTGATCGTGGGCGGCGGTCTGGTAGGCGGCGTATTGCTGGCGCTCGGCCTCAACCTGCTGCTGATGCGCCACTACGAGCTGCCGCACCTGCCGCTGGCCTATCTGCCCATCACGGCATTGGCGTTGTGGCTGCTCGGCCAGCTTGCCGTGCTCGGCCCTGCGCTGCGCGCGGCGGCAGTGCCGCCGGTAGTGGCGACACGGACGGATTGAGAGGTCATGCATCTTTCAACTCAACCGATCAATATCCGTTGAGCCGGCTTGCATTTTTCGACCTCCGAAAGCTCGCAGGTCGGTGACCTGGTTTCGGTATCAGGCGAATTCCAGCCCATCGCGGCGGAAAGGCTCGAAATCGCGCCGGTTCAGCGTCGCAAGGCGCGCACCATGCAGGATGGCGGTGGCGGCGATGATGCAGTCGGGCAAGGAGCGCGAGCGGCGGCCGGTATGGTTGAACAATACCGAAGCACGTTCGGCGATACCGCGATTGACTGGCACGATCGCGCCATCCAGCACACGGTCCCAGTTGCGTACCGATTCGGGTGCAACCGGGCCGCACAGGAACTCGGCCCATGCCATCCCGGACACGGCCAGCGCTGCACCATCGCGTCGCCAGCGCACGATCCTGGCACGTAGTGCATGCCCGGTTTCGAGCCCGAACACGAGCACGTTGGCGTCCAGATGAATACTTGTCGTCACGAGCTCAGCGCCAGACGTCGCGGCTGTGCTTGGCCCACTCCTCGAAATCGACGCCCGCAGCAGTCATCGCATCGCCCGCTGCGAACAAGGCCTCCAGGGCCGGGTCAAGCGGCGCCGTCTTGGCGGATTTCCGCGCCCGCCGCCCTTCCTTGGCCTGCGCGGCGTCAACGGCAGGCACGGCATCGTTGCTGGCAGCCAGGCCCAACGCGATGGTCTCGGCCACGACGTCTTTGAGCTTGCGGTCAGTAGCGGCCGCACGCAGCTTGACCGCGCGCATCAAGTCGTCGGGGAGTTCCAATGTCGTTTTCATCGCCATCCCCATAAATATGGGTTTATGGGTAGCTTAACCCAACCGCGTCCCTCTCGGGTCTGATACCTGGGCAAACTGCCTGGCAATCTTCACGGCACCATCAATCCCATGGCCAGGGCTGCAGCGCAAACTCCTTGGGCGGCGTGTCGCCGGCGAGATGCTGCACGAAGTAATCCCAGCGCCGGCGCGTGGTGTAGGGCGTGGCGTCGGCGTAGCCGTGGTGCTGGTTCGGCACGATAAGCATGTCGAAGTCCTTGTTCGCCTTGAGCAGCGCTTCGGCCACCAGCATGGTTTCGCCGAGCGGCACGTTGTCGTCGATCTCGCCGTGCACCAGCATCAGCTTGCCCTTGAGGTTCTTCGCGATGAGCTGGTTGGCCTGGTTATCGTAGTTGGTGCTGCCGTCCTCGTTCGTGATCAGCAAGCCCTGGTATTTCTCGCCCCAGTCGTTCTCGTAGTTGCGGTTGTCGTGGTTGCCGCTCTCGGCCCAGCCGACCTTGAAGAAATCCGGGTAGCGGAACATCGCATCGGCGGTGGCATTGCCGCCGCCCGAATGACCCCAGATGCCGACGCGGCCCAAGTCGATCCACGGGTAGCGCTTGGCCAGCTCCTTGATGCCGGCGACCTGGTCGGGCAGCGTGTTGTCGCCCATCTCGCCGTACCAGGTGTGGTGGAAGCTTGCCGAGCGCCATGGCGTGCCCATGCCGTCGAGTGCGATAACGATGAAGCCAAGTTCGGCCATGGCCTGGTGGTCGGCCCGCGCCGGCGAGAAGCTGCGCCCACGCACCGAGCCCGTCTGCGGGCCCGGGTAGATGTAGTCGATGATGGGATATTTCTTCTGCGCGTCGAAGTGGCTCGGCCTGAACATCATCCCGTAGAGCTTGGTCTTGCCGTCGCGCGCGGTGACCGTGAATGGAACCGGCGGTACCCAACCAGCCGCCTGGAGGCGCGTGATATCGGCCTTGGTCACGGTGGCCACGACGCGGCCATCGCTGGCGGCGCGCAGCACGGTCACCGGTGGCGTGGTGGGCGTGGACCAGCTGTCGACGAAATATTTGCCGTCGGGAGACATGTTGATGGTGTGGTCGGCATCCTCGGGGGTCAGCAACACCGGCTTGCCGCCGTCGATGCCGGCCTTCCAGAACTGCCGGTAATACGGATTCACCCCGGACGTGCGGCCGACGCCGACGAACCACAGCGTGCGCGCCTTGCGGTCGACGTGCAGCACCTCGGTGACGTTGCCCTCGCCGCGGGTGATCGCGTGCAGGCGCTTGCCGGTTTTCAGGTCATACAAATACAGGTTCGCCCAGTCGGTTTCTTCGGACGGCCAGATGGCCTGGTCAGCGGTCGCCAAATATTGCCAATTGACCCGGCCGTGGCCGCTTTCGTAGTAGGGCTTGGCGGTGAACTCGAACACGGTGCGCACGGCACCGGTTTCGGCATTGGCGACGCGAAACCACTCATGCTGGCGGTTGCGCGAGGTCGATACCAGGGCCAGCGTCTGGCTGTCCGGCGCCCACTTCACGTCGCTCCACTGGTAACGCTCGCCGGCGTCGCAGGCCAGCGTGTCGCACAAGGTGGACAGGCGCTGCTGCGGTTCCAGTTGCAGGCGCACCAGGCGGCGGCTGGCCACGTCGACCACGACCGGCTCGATCATGAACACGTGCTCGTCGCCCGGCAGCGGGTATTTCCACGCGTCCAGTTTTGGATGGCCAACGCGCGAGCCCACCGTGTACATCTCGCCAACCTGGCGCTGGTCCTGGCGATACGTTGCGATCTTGCGCGAATCCGGCGCCCAGCGCGCAATCAGCCCGTCGCCGTGGGTCCAGCCAGCGTTCTGCGTGGCGTAGCCGTAATCCTTGACCCCGTCGGTGGTGAGCTGGGTCTCCTTGCCGGTGGCCACGTCGCGCACCCACAGGTTCCAGTCGCGGACGAAGGCTTCGGTCTTCTTGTCCGGCGAGAGCATGCCGGGTTCCTTGCCGACGTCCGCAATCTTGGCGCGATCGACGCAGCTGATCGCACCGGCCGCGACATCGCACAGGTAACGCTTGCTGCGGACGATGACCTCCACGCGGCCATCCACGCGCGGGCTGTATGCGGTGATGGGCAGTTTCGCCGCGTCGACCGGCTTGCCGCTGGCCTTGGCCAGGGCGGCGGCCATCTGCTCCTGGTCGAACAAGGGCGTGGCCTTGCCGGTGGCCACGTCCATCTGCAGGTAGTGGTCGCCTGCGACGTCATGGTCGCGATACCAGAAGTGGCCGTCGTCCAGCCAATGCACCGTTTGCACCGCGTGGTCGACCAGCGGCGCAGTGTTGTAGGTCAGGAAGCGCGCGGCTTGCGCGTAGTCGCTCGCACTCATCGTCCGGCCCTGGGCAGCGACGCTGCCGCAGCAAAGTCCCGCCACGATGGCCATGCCAAACCGAAGGCCCACCCATTTCGCATGCATGTTCGTCCCCGTCATCTGAAGCCCAGCATGGCACAGCCCGGCCACGCGCAAGGAGCCGTCATGCTACTGCAGGCACGCGCGAACCAAGGGTGCCGTTCGTAACGGTCCGCCCCGTGCCATGGCGGAGCACTACACTGCGCGGCATGGGCAAGCTCGACGAATCCGCACTCGGCAAGGCCACGGCATACCGCGACCGCTACGATCCGGCCGTGCTGCTGCCGCTGCCGCGCGCCGACCAGCGCACGCAGCTCGGGCTTGCCACGCGGTTGCCGTTCCACGGCGTGGACATCTGGAACGCCTACGAGTTGTCGTGGCTCGGCCAACGTGGCCAGCCACGCGTGGCCATGGCCGAATTCCGCGTGCCGGCCACGTCGCCCAACCTGATCGAATCCAAATCCTTCAAGCTCTATCTCAACGGCTTCGCGCAGGAGCGCGTCGGCGAGCAGGCCACGCTCATGGCGATCCTGGCGAGGGATCTGTCGGCTGCAGCCGGCGCCGAAGTCGCCGTCACCTTGCACGCTGCAGACGCCCCCGGCGCCCCAGCTGGCACGCTGGCAGGCCTGTCGCTGGACGACCAGGACCTGGCCATCGATTGCTACGGGCCGCCGCGGCCCGAGTACCTGGTCACCGTTGCGGACGCCACGCCGGTCAGCGAAACCCTGGTCTCGCACCTGCTGCGCTCGAACTGCCCGGTGACCGGCCAGCCGGACTGGGGCAGCGTGCAGATCAGCTATGTGGGACTGCCCATCGATCGTGCCGGCCTGCTGCGCTACATCGTCTCCTTCCGCCAGCACAGCGAGTTCCACGAGCATTGCGTGGAGCGCATGTTCGTGGATCTGATGCAGCGCTGCGCGCCAAGCGAACTCAGTATCCACGCGCGCTATACCCGTCGCGGCGGACTGGACATCAACCCGTTCCGCAGCACGGCCGACGTGCAGCCGGAAAACCTGCGAACGCCACGTCAGTAAAGCGGATGCGCCGCAGGCGGTACCCGCCCCCGTCGCGAAGGCGGACCGATGCACCCGGCTTGCGCCAGATCACGACGGCTTTACCCCGGCTTGCTACAGTCGGGACCTGTCGCAGCCGCCTGCCGCCTGACCGCGGAACCACCATGCGCCACGCCGTACCACCCGCCATGCTGCACACTGCCGCAGAGCACTCCTGGTTGCACAACGCGATTGCCGCGCTGGGGCAAGAATCCGCACGCTCGGCGGATACGCATTTGCTGAAGCTGAACTTCCCGGGTTTCCCGGACATCGATTTCTACTTCAAGGACGAGGCCTCCCATCCCAGCGGCAGCCTGAAACACCGGCTGGCGCGCTCCTTGTTCCTGTATTCCTTGTGCAACGGCCGCCTGCATGCCGGACAGACCGTGGTGGACGCCTCCTCCGGCAGCACAGCGATTTCCGAGGCCTGGTTCGCGCGGCTGCTCGGCCTTGAGTTCATCGCCGTGATGCCGGCGGCCACCGCGCCGGCCAAGATCCGCGACGTGCAGTCGCTCGGCGGCAGCTGCGACCTGGTCGACGACCCGGGCCAGGTGCACGCGCGCGCCGCCGAGCACGCCGCCAACGGCGCCTGCCACCTGGACCAGTTCGGGCTGGCCGAACGCGCCACCGACTGGCGCGGCAACAACAATATTGCCGAGTCGATCATCGGCCAGCTCGCTTGCGAGCCTTCCGCGCAGCCGGCGTGGATCGTCTGCGGCGCCGGCACTGGCGGTACCTCGGCCACGATCGGACGCTACCTGCGCTATCGCGGCCTGGACACCCAGTTGTGCGTGGCCGAACCGGCCGGCAGCGCGTTCGCCCGGGGCTGGTCCACGCGCGATCGCGACATCTGCGCCAGCCAGCCCACCTTGATCGAAGGCATAGGCCGGCCGCGCGTGGAACCCTGCTTCCTGTTCGAAGTCGTCGACCACGTGGTGGAAATCCCCGACCGCGCATCGATTGCGGCGACGTGGATGCTCGACGAGCAGTTCGGCCACCGCTATGGCGGTTCCTCGGGAACCAACTTCGTCGCCTGCCTGCGCCTGGCCGCCGCGATGAAGGAGCGCGGCGAACGCGGCAGCATCGTCGCCCTGCTCTGCGACCGCGGCGAGCGCTACGCCGAAACCTTGTTCGATCCGGATTGGCTCACGCAACACGGCATCGATCGGGCGCCATGGGATGCAGCCTTGCGCACCGCCATGCGCGAGGGGACCTGGCGCATGCCGGAGGCCTGAGTTCTGAGTTCTGCTGGCGGCTCCGTCGCTGCGCTCCCGACCGCAGGAAGTCCCTTGTGGATTGAGCCGCCCTACCAACACGCGGGTTTGGCGGCGTAGGGCGGATCAAGGCCGCAAGGCCGGATCCGCCTGACGTGCGGCGGATGGCTCGTTACGGGCCGCCATCGGCGGGCGGTGCGTCCCAGCCTGGGTCGTCGAAATAGCGCGGATAGGCGGCGATGGCGTCGTGCATGCGGGCCACTTGTGCAGTATCGGCCGGGTTGGCCTTGAGCGCCTGCGCGGCGCTGAGCAACGGCATAAGGATGCCGTGCAGCGCGGCATCAGGCGTGGGCTCCAACTTGCAGTTGGCGAACATCTCCACCACGGCGTCCTCGATCGTGCTGGCACGGTCGCGGGTCATGGCAGCGCCCATGTGGCCCATTTCGGCATGCGCGAGCTCGGCGACCGCCTGATGCACGGTGCGCATGCCGGCGCGCAACGGCGTATCCGGCTGGTAGCGCGTGGCAGGGACGGGCGCCGTAGCGGTGGACGCCGCCTCGTGCTGGTGATGGTCCTGTGCCACCGCATGCAACAGCGGCAGGGCCAGGCCAAACAGCGCGGCAACGAGGGTAGGCAAGGGCTTCATCGCGAACTCCGGGAGAGCAGCAGGGACGGGGACCAATCTACCCGTGCCGGCTCCGCCTGGCTGCCGGCGCGGCATCACGCCGCGCCATGGCGCGTGACCACGCCAGCCCGCTCACACGCGGGCAAACACCAATGAGGCGTTGGTGCCGCCAAAGCCGAAGCTGTTGGACATCACCGTGGCCAGTGCCGCCTCGCGGCTCTGGCGGGCAATCGGATAGCCCTCCGCCCGGGGATCGAGCTGCTCGATGTTCGCCGAGCCGGCAATGAAACCGTCACGCAGCATCAGCAGGGAGTAGATCGCCTCGTGCACGCTGGCCGCGCCCAGCGAATGCCCGGTCAGCGCCTTGGTCGAGGACAACGGCGGCATCTCCAGGCCGAACACCTCGCGCACCGCCTCCAGCTCGACGATGTCGCCGGCCTGCGTGGCCGTGCCGTGCGTGTTGAGGTAATCGACCGGCACGCTGACGTCGGCGAGTGCCATCTGCATGCAGCGCACCGCGCCTTCGCCGGTGGGCGCCACCATGTCGGCACCGTCGGAAGTGACGCCGTAGCCGACCAGCTCGGCGTAGATGCGTGCGCCACGTGCCTTGGCGTGCTCATAGTCTTCCAGCACCAGCATGCCGCCACCACCGGCAATGACGAAACCGTCGCGCCCCACGTCGTATGGACGCGCTGCCTTCGCCGGGGTGTCGTTGTAGGCCGTGGATAGCGCGCCCATGGCATCGAACTGCGCCGCCATGGCCCAGTGCAGCTCCTCGCCGCCACCGGCAAACACCACGTCCTGCCGCCCCAGCCGGATCAAGTCGGCAGCCGCGCCGATGCAGTGCGCCGAGGTGGCGCAGGCGGCGGAGATCGAATAGCTCAGGCCACGGATGCCGAAGCCGGTGGCCAGGTTGGCGGAGACGGTGGAGCACATCGTGCGCGGCACCATGTACGGCCCGACCTTGCGCACGCCGCGATTGCGCAGCAGGTCGGCGGTCTCGGTTTGCCAGCGCGTCGAGGCGCCGCCGGAACCGGCGATGACGCCAAAGCGCGGATCGTGGATGGCCTCGGCTTCCAGGCCGGCGTCGGCAATCGCGTCGCGCATCGCCACGTAGGCATAGCCTGCAGCGTCACCCATGAAGCGCTTCAGCTTGCGGTCGATCTCCACGCCCAGGTCGATCTGCGGTACGCCGGCAACCTGGCTGCGCAGGCCGACCTCGGCAAATTCGGGAACCGCGCAAATACCGCTGCGGCCGTCGCGCAATGACGCGGAAACCGCAGCCAACGTGTTACCCAGGCAGGACACCACACCCATGCCGGTCACGACCACTCGGCGCATCTTCAAAACCCCTCGGTTGACTTGAACAGGCCGCAGCGCAAACCCGTAGCCGCGTAGATGGGGCGATCGTCCACCGCCATGTGGCCATCGGCAATGACCAGGGATAGCTTGCCGCGCATGACACGGCGGACGTCTATTTCATAGGTGAGCAGCTTCGCCGTGGGCAGCACCTGGCCGGTGAACTTGACCTGGTCCACACCCAGGGCACGACCACGGCCGGGCTCGCCCAGCCACGGCAGAAAGAAACCGGCCAGCTGCCACAGGCCGTCCATGCCCAGGCATCCGGGCATCACCGGATCGCCCTCGAAGTGACAGGCGAAGAACCAGAGATCCGGACGGATGTCCAATTCGGCACGCAGGACGCCCCTGCCGTGCGAGCCGCCCTTGGGATCGACCAGGGTGATGCGGTCGAACATCAGCATGGGTGGGAGGGGCAAGCGTGCGTTGGCATCACCAAACAGTTCGCCGCGGCCGCACGCCAGCAATTGTTCGTAGCTGAACGAGGAAGGTAGTGTCATAAGCCTGTCTGCAATGGAAGGTCGTGCGAATCTGCCACCGCAGTGCAAACGCCGACCGGTACGACATCCGGCGTTCAACTGTGCTGGCCCTGGACATCAGCCCGCGCCGTTGGCCAGGCGCCTGCCGAGGGCCATGCCGCACCAGCCGCGAAGGCGAAGTGCAGCACTGGCTGTTTCGGGGCGCACACCAACCCGTCGCACGCCAAAAGTGCGTCCCATGATACAAACACCGCGCGGCGCCGTCGAACGCGCGTGCGACGGCGGGGCCGGCGCCAGCTCCGCCGCCGTGGTTCGAGCGGTCAGTGTCGATGCAGCAGCCGATCCACGCTCCACGGGCCGGCCCCTGCCGCAGACAGGTACAGGAACACGAAGCAGAACAGGATGGCATCGCTGCCGTGGTTCAGGATCGGCCAGAACGCCGCCGAAGCGTGGGCCATGAAATAGGCGAATGCCATCTCCCCGGACAGGATGAAGGCTACCGGCCGCGTGGCCAGCCCGACCAGGATCAGCAGGCCGCCAAAAAATTCCAGCACACCCGCCAGCCCGATCAAAGAGAACAAGGGTACGGCCGTTCCGCCGAGCAGGCCGAACAACTTCTGCGCGCCGTGCTCCATGAACAGGAAGGCGGTGAAGAAGCGCAGTAGGCTCAACAGATACGGTGCGGATCTGGTCCAGAACGACGAACGATCAGTCATGCGTGTTCTCCCTGGAATACCGAAAGATGGCGAAGCCTGCCGCGAGGGGTCGACGACCGCGTCGGCACGCGGATGACGCCCTCGCCCGGTGATGGTACGGCTGCCAGGCGGTCCGTGCCAGGTGCCAGGTGGCAGGGGTCCGGCCAGCGTCGGCCGCGGTGTATTCTCGGCGCACTTGGGCAGGGGAGCAGGGTCATGGCTGCACGTCGCTGGCTGCTTGTACTGGGTGCGTTGGGTTTCATCGGCTTGTCGGGCATCGGCGCAACGGTCGCCGCACCGGTGGCCCCTGGCGCATCGGCCAACGCCACGCTGCTCAAGGCCGACCGGGTATTCGATGCGCGCAGCGCGCAGGCCCACGCCGGCTGGGCAGTGTTGGTGCAAGGCGACAAGATCGCGGCAGTGGGGCCGGCCGCCCAGATGCAGCTGCCGCCCGGCACGCAAACCATCGACCTGCCGGGCACCACCATGCTGCCCGGGCTGATCGATGCGCACTCGCACATCTTCCTGCACCCGTACAACGAGACCTTGTGGAACGACCAGGTGCTCAAGGAAACGCTGCCCTATCGCACGATCGAGGCCGTGCAACACGTACGCGCCACGCTGATGGCCGGCTTCACGGCCTTGCGCGACCTCGGCACCGAAGGCGCCGGCTACGCCGACGTGGACGTGCAGCACGCGATCGACGAGGGCAAGATTCCCGGCCCGCACCTCTTCGTCGCCACGCGCGCCACGATCGCCAAGGATTGCTACGGCCCCGGCCCGCTGGGCTTTCGCGCCGATATGGAGCTGCCGCAAGGCGGCATCCCCGTGGCCGGGGTGCCGGAGATGATCGCGGCGGTGCGCGACCAGGCCGGCCACGGCGCCGACTGGATCAAGATCTATGCCGACTACCACTGCGGCAAGACGCCCGGTTCGGTGCCGACCTTCTCCCAGGAGGAACTGAATGCCGGGGTCGCGACGGCGCACTCGCTCGGCCTGCCGGTGTCCGTGCATGCGCACACCGCCGAAGGCATGCGCCGCTCGATCCTCGCCGGCGTCGATACGATCGAGCACGGCCAGGGCGGCACGGCGGAGATCTTCGCGCTGATGAAGCAGCACCACGTCGCCTACCTGCCGACGCTGGAGGCGGTCACCGCCATCGCCACCTACTTCCACGGCTGGAAGCCGGGCACGCCGCCGACCGCGGAGATGCAGCAGGCCGCAAGCGCGTTCAAGCTGGCCATGGCTGCCGGCGTGACCATCGGCAACGGCAGCGACGTCGGCGTCTTCACCCACGGCACGAACTACAAGGAGCTGGAATGGATGGTGCGCGACGGCATGACGCCGGCGCAGGCGCTGCTGGCCGCCACCGCGGTCGACGCACAAATCCTCCGCCAGCAGGACCGTTTCGGCCAGCTCAAGCCCGGCCTGGATGCCGACATCATTGCCGTGCAAGGCGACCCAACCACGGACATCAGCGCGATCGAGCACGTGCCCTTCGTGATGAAGGGCGGCGTGGTCTACAAGCAACCCTGAGCGACGGTCGCACTGGCGCGGCATAAGCAGGTGCAAAGCAAAGGGCGGCAGTATGCCGCCTCGGCCCTATCGAGGAGCACGCGCTTGGACACCATCGCCCGCATCGCCGTCTGCACCTTGCTGACCATCACGCCCGGCATCGGTGCGTGGGCAGCCACGCCAACCCCCGCTTCGAACTGGCAGGTCATCCAGCGCCATGTCCTCGGCGGCAGCGGCGGCTGGGATTACCTCGCCTTCGAACCCGATTCGACGCACCTGTTCGTCAGCCACGCTGACCGCGTGCTGGTGCTGGATACGGGCACGGGCAAACAGGTCGGCGCGATCGACGGCTTGTCCGGCGTGCACGGCATCGCCTTCGCGCCGGACCTGCACCGAGGTTTTATCAGCAACGGCAAGGCCGACTCGGTGAGCGTGTTCGACCCGGCCACGCGGAAGGTTACGCAAACCATTGCGGTCGGCGCGCACAACCCGGACGGCATCCTCTACGACTCGTACTCGCGGCGCGTATTCACCTTCAACGGCCATAGCAGCAACGCCAGCGTGATCGATGCCGCCAGCGGCAAGCTGCTCGGCCATATCGCCTTGCCCGGCAAACCGGAATTCCCGGTCAGTAACGGACATGGCCGGATCTTCGACAACATCGAGAGCACATCGCAACTGGTGGCGATCGACCCGGTGGCCATGCGCGTCACCGCCACCTGGCCACTGCAGGGTTGCGAGGAGCCTTCCGGGCTGGCAATCGATGTTGCCCACCAGCGGCTGTTTTCCGTATGCGACAACAAGGTGATGGCCGTGACCGATGCCACCACCGGCAAGACGGTTGCGCGCATCCCGATTGGCGCGGGCTCCGATGCCGTCCGCTACGACGCGCAGCGCGCGCTCGTGTTCAGCTCCAATGGCGAGGACGGCACGCTGACCGTGGTGCACCAGGATGACGCCGACCACTATCGCGTACTCGCCACCGTACCCACGCAAGCCAGCGCGCGAACGATGGCGTTGGACGAGAACAGTGGCCACGTCTTCGTCGCGGCAGCCAAGTTTGGCCCCGCGCCCAAACCGACTGCCGACCATCCGCGGCCGCGCGGCGAAGTGCTACCCGGCAGCTTCACCGTGATCGAATTGGCGCCCACGGGCGGGCGCTGACGCTCCTACAGTCGCGCTTTGCGCAGGCGCAGCGCGTTGGCGATCACCGAGACTGAGCTCAGGCTCATTGCCGCGGCGGCAAACATCGGGCTGAGCAGCCAGCCCAGCCATAGGTACAGCACACCGGCAGCCAACGGGATGCCGGCCGCGTTGTAGAAGAAGGCGAAGAACAGGTTCTGGCGCACGTTGCGCATGGTCTGCCACGACAGCCGCCGCGCCTTGGCGATACCGCGCAAGTCGCCCTTGACCAGGGTCACCCCGGCAGCTTCCAGCGCCACGTCGCTGCCGGTGCCCATGGCCAGGCCGACGTCGGCCTGGGCCAGCGCCGGCGCGTCGTTGACGCCGTCCCCGGCCATGGCCACGACCCCGCCTTCCTGCTGCAGGCGCTGCACGATGGCGTGCTTGTCCGCCGGCAACACGCCCGCGTGCACCTCGTCCAGGCCCAGTGTTTTCGCCACCGCCTGCGCGGTGCGCTCGTTGTCGCCAGTCAGCATGACCAGGCGGATGCCTTCGGCGCGCAGGATGTGCACGGCTTCGGCGGTGGTCGCCTTGATCGGGTCGGCCACCGCCAGTAGGCCGGACGGCTGGCCGTCCACGGCCACCAGCATCACCGTCTGGCCCTCGGCGCGGCGCGCCTCCGCGCGCCCGTCCAGCGCCGCCGCGGCAATGCCGGCCTGCTCCAGCAGGCGGCGGTTGCCGACCAGCACGCTGCGTCCGCCCACCTGGGCACTCACGCCCTGACCGACGCTGGCATGGAAGTCCTCGGCCGCCTCAGGTCCGAGGCCTTGCGCACGCGCGCCGGCGACAATGGCGGCGGCCAGCGGGTGCTCGCTGCCGGCCTCGGCGGCAGCGGCCAGGCGCAGCAGTTCCTGTGCGTCCATGCCCGGCTCGGCCGCCACATCCACCAGGCGCGGCTTGCCTTCGGTAAGCGTGCCGGTCTTGTCCACCAGCAACGTGTCGACGCGGCCCAGCAATTCCAGCGCCTCGGCATTCTTGATCAGGACGCCGGCGCCGGCGCCCCGGCCCACGCCCACCATGATCGCCATCGGCGTGGCCAGGCCCAGCGCGCAAGGACAGGCGATGATCAGCACCGACACCGCGGCCACCAAGGCATGGCTCAGCGCCGGCGCGGGGCCAAACAGCCACCACGCCACGAAGCTGGCCACGGCGACCAGCACCACCGCGGGCACGAACCAGGCCGCAACGCGGTCGGCCAGACCCTGGATGGGCGCCCGCGAACGCTGCGCCTCAGCCACCATGCTGACGATGCGCGCGAGCAAGGTGTCGGCACCGACATGGCTGGCGCGCATGATGAAACTGCCGTGCTGGTTGAGCGTGCCACCGGTCACGGGATCGCCCACCGTCTTGTCCACCGGCACCGCCTCGCCGGTGAGCATGGCTTCGTCCAGCGTCGAACGGCCTTCCAGCACGACACCATCGACCGGAACCTTGTCGCCGGGGCGCACGCGCAGGCGGTCGCCGGCAACGACCGCGGCCAGGTCGACATCTTCCTCGTCACCATCGTCACGCAAGCGCCGCGCGCTGGCGGGCGCCAAGTCCAGCAACGCCTTGAGCGCGCCCGAGGTGCGTTCGCGCGCGCGCAGCTCCAGCACCTGCCCGAGCAGGACCAGGGTGACGATGACCGCGGCCGATTCGAAATATACCGGCACCTCGCCACCCATGCCGCGGACCGCGGCCGGCAACGCGCCGGGAACCAGCAGCGCCAGCAGGCTGAACGCGTAGGCCACTCCTGTGCCCAGCGCGATCAGGGTGAACATGTTGAGGTTGAAGCCGCGCAGGGATTTCCAGCCACGCACGAAGAATGGCCAGCCCGCCCACCACACCACGGGCGTCGCCAGCGCCAGCTGGATCCAGTTGAACGCGCCGTCCAACCAGCCGTGGAAATCCAGGCCCGGCAGCATGTCGCCCATGGCCAGCACCAGCAGCGGCACGGACAGCGCCACGCCCACCCGGAAGCGCCGCGTCATGTCAATCAGCTCGACGTTTGGCCCGGTGTCGGCAGTGACCGTGCGCGGTTCGAGCGCCATGCCGCATTTCGGGCAACTGCCCGGGCCGTCCTGCACCACTTCCGGATGCATGGGACAGGTGTATTCCACGCGGGCGCCGATCGGACGGGCCGGCTCCAGCGCCATGCCGCATTTCGGACAGCTGCCGGGACCGTCCTGCGTTACCTCCGGATGCATCGGGCAGGTGTACATGGCGTGGGCGTGGCTGTGGCTGTGCGCGGCGTGTGGCGCAGCGTGCGTTGTCGCATGACCGCCACCGGCATGCGCCACGCCGGTGTCGTGGATCGCCCCGAGCACCGCCTCGGGATTGGCGTCGAAGCGCTGCTTGCAGCGGGGGCCACAGAAGTACCAGGTCTGCCCGCGGTACTCGCTGTGCTGCTTGGCCTGCGGCGTGACGCGCATGCCGCAGACGGGATCTTTCAGGCCAGGTTCGCCATCGGCGTTGCCGCCGCCGTGCCCACCCAATTTGCCGGTATCGATCGTATCCATGTACGGACTCTAAGCCTGGAGTCAGCTACAGAGTCAAGCAAGCTGGATTTCACGCGAGCTTGAGCCGCGCCTGCGCAGGCTGGGCACACCACGCGACAACTGAAGGAGTATCCCCATGCTCAAGCGCACTTTGCCGCTGCTGATTGGCCTGACTGCCTGCGGCCTCGCCTTTGGCCAGGCCACCCCTGCCGTTTCATCGTCGACCACGATCACCACGATGACGACCAGCACCTGGAAAACCGCTCCGCCCTCCGGCGCCTTGAGCGAGAGCGCGATCAAGACCACCATCGCCAATGCCGGCTTCAAGGAAGTGAAAGGCCTGAAGTTCAAGGATGGCGTATGGCGCAGCAAGGCCCGCGGCGGCAATGCGCAGTGGGTGGATTTGAGCGTCGGTCCGGTCACGGGCCGGGTCTACGTCAACGATGCGCCCTCGAAGATCAACGCCGATGAGGTCAAGGCGCACCTCGCCGCCGCCGGTTACCGCAACGTCCACGACGTCGAGTACGAGCACGGCCTGTGGAGCGCCGATGCGACCAGCGCCAGCGGTCAGCAGGTCGACTTGCTGGTGGACCCGACCGACGGCAGCGTGGTGGCACGCTCGGGCGCCTGAACCTGCGCCGTCGAGTCGGTGGCGCTGCCCCCGGCCAGGGTCTCGATGATCGGGCAGCCCCGGACCGGGCCGCTGCCCGAGCAGCGTTGGTACATCTCGGCCAAGGTCGCCTCCATGCGCTGGAGCTCCGCGATACGCGACCGGATCTGGCGCAGCTTGTGCCCCGCCAGCTTTTTCACCTCGGCGCGATGGCCATTGGCATCCTGCAGGCTCAACAGCTCGCGGATTTCGTCCAAGGTGTAGCCGAGGTCCTTGGCCATGCGGATGAAGCGGAGGCGGGTGACTGCCGTGGGTGGATAGCGCCGGTAATTGGCGGCCGTGCGTTGCGGCCGCGGCAACAGGGATTCCCGTTCGTAATAGCGGATGGTCTCGTGACCCACGCCGCTGCGTCTTGCCAGTTCGCCTATGCCGATGGTTTCCATGCTGCAACTCTAACCCCCGTCGGAGTTGGGGTCGACGCCAGTATGTCCGTTCCCGGCGACGCTCCAGGGTAACGCTGCGAGGGGCCAATCGCAGCGATCCTTCCGCCTGCCGATGGGACGTCCAAATGAACGGGCGGCCAAGCCATCGGACGGCCAAACGCACGTCACGCGCCGATGGCCTGGAGTGCGCCATCCGGGACTTTTGGCACGGTTCACATGCAAAACTAACAATGTAGAATGAGTCTCATTTTTCACCAATAACACAAGGGGAAACCGCATGACCCAGTTCACCTGGCGCCGGCTGGTGCTTGCCAACGCAATTGTCCTGGCCTTGTCTCCAGCCGCGTGGGCGGCTACAGGCAACACCGATGCTGCTGCCACCAGCCCGACCGAAGCCGCGCAGTCGACTGCGTCCGGCGCCTTGGACGATCAAGTACAGGGGGGCACCACCGACCTGCAGAAGATCGTCGTCACCGGCACGCCCATTGCCGTCAAGCAGATCGATGCCGGCTACAACATCAACGTCGCCAGCCGCGAAAAGATCCAGGAGCTGAACCCGTTCAACGCCGGCGAGCTGCTGATGATGGTCTCTCCCGGCACCTGGTCCGAGCCTACCGGCGGCAAGTCGTCCGGAAGCACGACGATTTCCGGCTACCCGTCGACGAGCGGCGCGTCGTTCACCACCGTGATGATCAACGGTTCGCCGCTGTGGGGCCCCGCGCAGACGTCCTATATGGACAACGCCACGCTGTTCCGCATGGACGACACCGTTTCCGGCGTCGAAGTCGTGCAGGGCGGTACCGGCGGCCTGTACGGCCCCGGCCAGATCGGCGCAACGGCCAACTTCAAGCTGCGTACCGGCACCGACGTCCCCTCGGGCAGCCTCGGCTTCACCTATGGCAGCGAAGGCAGGGAGCGCATCGACGGCTTCTATGGCTTCAAGGTCGCCGACAACTGGTACGGGAGCGTCGGCGGCTTCTACCGCATCTCCGACGGCATCCGCGACACGCAGTACAAATCCGACCAGGGCGGTCAGCTGACCGCCACGCTGAAGCACGTCGGCGAGAACAGCACCCTGGTGCTCTGGGGGCGGGCGCTGAGCGACAAGAACATGTTCCTGAAGCAGGTACCGATCATCCAGGGTGCCGACGGCGACTTCCACAGCTACCCCGGCTTCAACCCGCTCACCGGCATCTACAACGGCCGCGCGATCCAGTACACGCAGGTACCCGGGCCGCGGGGCGGGCTGCAGGGCGTGAACCTGGCAAACGGCCGCGGCGCAAACATGCGCTACATCGGCGCCGACTACGATGCCACCGCCGGCGACTGGACCATTGCCAACCACCTGCTGTACGGCAACGGCCACCTGCCGACCGCGGCGCTGTTCCCGGGATCCAACCCGCAGCCGCTCAGCGCCTACCTGTACGGCTGCAACATGCCGCAGCCGGTGGGCTATTGCACCGCAGGCAACAAGCCGGTGGACAGCCATACGCTTAAATACCCGGCAAGCCGGGTGGTGACCGCGACGCTGCCGAACGGCCAGGTCGTGCCGCTCGACCAGAGCGTCATCCAGCAGGGCATGACGTTCAACTACAAGCAGATCAAGACACTGTCGAACGACTTCCGCGCCAGCCGCGAGCTGTTCGACGGCAACACCCTGACTGCCGGCATCTATCTCACCCGCTACAGCATGGACGAGACAAACTCCACCGGTAACCAGATGTTGCTGCTGAACCAGCCGCACACCTTGCCGATCGCCCTCAGTTACATGGAGAACGGCCAGACCTACATCCAGTCCAACGCCGAGGGCTACGTGGATTCCAACAAGGCCAAGGTGTACATCGACTCCGCCACGGCGACGAACAAGGCGTTCTACCTGTCCGACATGTGGCGGCTCGGGGCGTGGACCGTGGTGGCCGGCGCGCGGATCGAGAACCAGAACCTGCACCAGCAAACCTGCCTGACCAGCCCGCGCGATTTCGACAGCAACTCGCTCACGCTCTACAACAACAAAACGGCGATCTGCAACGGCGGCTGGGATTACGAGCACTACAACAAGAGCCACCCGTCCTTTGCGGGCAGCGTGAACTACCAGCTCACTCCCAACGCCAGCATCTACGTGAACGGCAGCACGGGCGGCCACTTCAACGACATCACCGACCTGACCAATGCCGGCGGCGACTTCCCGCCGATGCTGAAGATCAAGGACATGGAAGCGGGCTTCCGCTACCAGTCGCAAGCCTGGTTGTTGGACGTGAACGTGTACCACCGCCTCTTCGACGGCATCCAGTACCAGCAGACCGATGCCAACGGCGTGGCGATTCCCGGCGCGATCTCCACCTACGGCTCGAACTCCCACGGCCTGAACCTGATTGCCTCGTGGACGCCGATCGAGAACCTGAGCCTGACGCTGGCCGGCAACTACGTGGACGGCAAGTACTCGCACAACGACGCCTGCGTGCCCGGCTTCGACATCAACGGCGATGCGCACTGCTACAGCTTCAACGGCAATCCGTTGGCGCGCCAGCCCAAGCTCAGGTACATGTTCACGCCGAAGTACACCCTGCCCACCTCGTGGGGCGGCCTCACTGCATGGGTGACCTACACTCACGTTGGCCAGCGCTACCAGGACCAGACCGGCATCCAGCCGTTGGGCACCTACGACACGCTGGCCGCCGGCATCGTCGCCGACGTCGGCACGAACTGGCAGCTGCGCCTGCAGGGCACCAACCTCACCAACAAGTTCGCCATCACCGAGGGCAATACGCGCGTGCTCGGTGCCAATGCCGGCATCAACGGCGTGTTCATGGCCCGGCCGCTGTTCGGGCGCGAGGTCAGCGTGCAGGCCAAGTACATGTTCTAGGCACGTGGGCGGGGGAAGCCGTCCGAGCCCCGGGGGCCCGGACGTAACGCAACCGGGAAGTTGCACATTTGGCGGCACCGGCGTAACGTGCAATATAACAGTTGCATATCACGACGCCGCCAAAGGAGGCCGCCATGCCTGCCCAGACCGACCGTATCGAAAAACAGGTTCTGCTGAACGCGCCGCGTGAACGGGTATGGCGCGCCCTCAGCGAAGCCGGGCAGTTCGGCACTTGGTTTGGCGTCCGCTTCGACGGCCCATTCGTCGCGGGCCAGCGCCTGACCGGCAGGATCATGCCGACCGAGGTCGACGCCGAAGTGGCGGCAACGCAGGCCCCGTACGCGGGCACGCCGTTCGAGTGGTGGGTCGAACGCATCGAACCAATGCAGCGCATCGCGTTCCGCTGGCATCCGTATGCTATGGACCAGGCCGTCGACTACGCCAGCGAGCCCACGACCCTGATCGTGTTTGAACTGCGCGATGCCCCAGGAGGCATCCTGCTGACCGTCACCGAGTCGGGCTTCGACCAGCTGCCGCCGGAACGCCGCGCGCAGGCCTTCGCGGCCAACGAGGGCGGCTGGACCCACCAGGTGCGCCTGATTGCGCAATACCTCGCCCGCCCCTGACCCCAAGCCGATGCGCAGGCCACGGATCCACGCCACCCTGCAGCAGGCCGCGCCGGTATTCGCGGCCCTCGGCGACCCGACGCGCTTGCGCCTGGTCGCCGCCCTATGCGCTGGCGGCGCGCTGTCGATCGCCCAACTGACCGCCGGCACCGCCGTCACCCGCCAAGCCGTCACCAGGCACCTGGAGACACTGGCCGCCGCCGGCCTGGTGCGCGACGTCCGGCAAGGGCGCGAACGGTTGTGGGAGTTCGAACCGGCACGGATCGAGGAAGCGCGGCGTTCGCTGGAAGCGATTGCCCAACAATGGGACGCGGCGTTGCAACGGCTGAAATCGCTGGTGGAAGACCCGGACTGAGAACCGGATCAGCCACCGGAGGATGCCGCGCTGGCGCGGCTCTTGAGCAGGCTGGCAATGGTCGTCACCGCGAGTATGCCGATGATGACGAGCAGCGAAAGCCAAGTCGGAATCTCCGGCACCATGTGGATCGGCTCGCCGCCATTGATGAAGGGCAGGCTGTTCGTGTGCATGGCTTCCAGGACCAGCTTCACGCCGATGAAGCCGAGCACCAGCGCCAGCCCCAGGCTCAGGTAGACCAGCTTGGTGAGCAGCCCGCCGATCAGGAAATACAGCTCGATGAGTCCGAGCAGGGCAAAGGCGTTGGCGGCAAACACGATGTAGGGCTGGTTGGTCAGGCCGTAGATGGCGGGGATCGAATCCAACGCAAACAGGATGTCGGTCATGCCGATCGCCAGCATGACCATCAGCATCGGCGTCACGTAGCGCTTGCCGTCGATGCGCGTGAGCAGCTTCGTGCCGTCGTACTGTTCGGTCACCGGCAGCACGCGACGCGCGAGGCGCACGGTGATGTTCGGCTGGTAGTCGCCACCCTCGTCGCCCTTGCCAAACCCCAGCTTGATGCCGGTGGCGATCAGGAACAGGCCAAACAGGTAGAAGACCCAACTGAAATGCGCGATCGCCGCGGCGCCAATCAGGATGAAGATGGTGCGCAGGATGAGGGCGATGACGATGCCGATCAACAGGACCTTTTGTTGGTACGCGCGTGGCACGTCGAAGCTCGACATGATGATCACGAACACGAAAAGATTGTCGATCGACAGGCTGTACTCGGTGATGTATCCGGCAAAAAATTCAATGCCGTGGCCGACACCCCAGACCAAGGTCAAGCCGATGCCAAACAGGATCGAGAGCACGACGAAAAACGCGGTCCATGCCCCGGCCTCCTTGGTCGACGGCTCATGCGCGTTGCGGATATGGGTGAAAAAACTCAGCGCCAGCAAGGCAAGAATGCCCGCCACCGTCGCCAGCCAGATCCAAAGTGGTACACCCATCCGCGCCTGCTCCCGAGCCGTGCCGCCGTAACGAGGGTTCGCCGCGTCTGGCACTGGAGGCGCAACTATACCGGCATGCGCGTGAGGGACGCCTCCCGAGCCCGGCATCCGGAACGTGCACCGTCAAGGCAGGCCTGGACATTCCGCCCGCGTGCCCTTGGCAGGCGTAGAGTTTCAAACCAATGCGCGCCCCAAAACCGAGGGACATCTGCCCATGACCCACATCCTGGTGACCGTACTGGACCTTGGGGGCACATTCGTGTTCGCCATCAGTGGCGCGGTGGCCGCGGTGAAATACCGCCTGGACGTCTTCGGCGTGCTGGTACTGGCGTTCGCCGCCGGCAATGCAGGCGGCATCACGCGCGACGTGCTGATCGGCGCGACACCGCCGGCGGCGATCGGCCATCTGAGCTACCTCGGGGTGTCCGCGGTGGCCGGCCTACTGGTGTTCTTCTGGGATCCGATGGTGATGCGGCATCGGCACACGGTGTTGTGGTTCGACGCGGTGGGCCTGGCGTTCTTTGCCGTGGCGGGTGCGGAAAAGGCGCTGCTGTTCGGGCTCAACCCGGTCATGGCGGCCTTGCTCGGCATGCTGACCGGCATCGGCGGCGGCATGTTGCGCGATGTGCTGGTGATGCAGGTCCCGGCCGTGCTGCGCTCCGACCTGTATGCGCTGGCCGCGCTGGTGGGGGCGGCGATCGTGGTGGCCGGACACGTCTTGGGCATCCACCCGGTGGCCTCGACTTTCATCGGCGGTGTGGCGTGCTTCCTGCTACGTTACATGGCGATCCGCCACGACTGGCATCTGCCGCATGCCCGGCGGCCCGCAGACCAAGCTTGAGGCCACCGGCGTGATTCTCTGCCGAGGTCCATCCGGCTACCCGATCCCGCAACCCGATGTGGTGATTCGCAAATGACTGAGCGCATGCCAACCCTGTTCATCGGCCACGGCAATCCGATGAATGCCATCCAGGATTCGGCCTGGTCGCATGCCTGGTCCGCCCTGGGTCAGCGCCTGGCGAAGCCGCGCGTGGTGCTGTCGGTTTCGGCGCACTGGTATCTCCCGGGCACGGCAGCGACGGCAATGGCGGCGCCGCGCACGATCCACGATTTCGGCGGCTTCCCGCGCGAATTGTTCGAGGTGCAGTACCCGGCACCGGGCGAGCCCATGCTCGTGCATCGGCTGCGCGAGTTGCTGGCGCCGGTGGCGGTACGCGCCGACCTGGCCTGGGGGCTGGATCATGGCACCTGGTCCGTGCTGCGCCACATCTTCCCCGACGCCGACGTGCCGGTGGTGCAATTGAGCATCGACGAGAGCAAGGCACCCGCCTTCCACTTCGAACTGGGCCAGCGGCTTGCGCCATTGCGCGACGAAGGCGTGCTGATCCTCGGCAGCGGCAACGTGGTGCACAACCTCCACACCTATGCCTGGGGCCGGCATCCGGTGCAGCCGTTCGACTGGGCGGCGCGATTCGATACGCAGGTACGCGAGCTGATCGGGAACCACGACTACGCCGCGCTGGTGGATTACGTCGCGCTCGGTCGGGATGCGGAACTCTCGATACCGACGCCCGACCACTACCTGCCCCTGTTGTACGTGCTGGGCGTCAGCGCAAAAAGCGACGTCGTGAGCTTCCCGGCCGAGGGCATGGACGGCGGCTCGATCTCGATGTTGTCGATCCAATTCGGCTGAGGCCGGCAAGGCCGCCGTTTACGGAAACAATACGCAACCGTTGTACGCTGCCCGCACGCGCTTGCGCGCTCACGGAGGGGTGTCATGGCAGTCATCGTGGAACGGACACGCAACGTGTTTCATCCCCTGCACGCCGCCCTCGTGGGCGGGGCGATGGCATTGTTCCTGGGCGCGCTGCTGAGCGATATCACGTACTTCCGCAGCTACGCCATCCAGTGGAACAATTTCTCGTCGTGGCTGCTCGCCGGCGGCCTGGTTATCGCTGCGCTCGCCTTGCTGGCTGCCATCGTCCGCCTGTTCCGCACGCGATGGCGTGCACGCTCTTCGCTGTACGCGCTGTTGCTGTTGGCGGCCTGGGTGCTCGGCTTCATTGACGCCCTGGTGCACGCCAGGGATGCCTACGCCACCATGCCCACCAGCCTGGTGCTGTCGGTGATCGTGGTGCTGCTGGCCGGCGCGGCCTTGGTGCTTGCCCTGGTCGGCGAGCGCACGGGAGGTGTGGCATGAAGCGCCTGGAGCTGTTGGCAGGCGCCGCGCTCGCGCTCGTGCTGGGCGGTTGTGGTGGCGGCGCCAGCCCGGAGCAGTACGGCGCCAATCCCGAGCTGCCGGCCCAGCAACGCGGCCTGCTGCCCGACATGGTGATCGCCAAGCCGGCGGCCTGGGGCGACCGGCTGCCGACCGTGCCTTCGGGCTACACCATCAAGGCCATTGCCACCGACCTCGGCATCCCACGCCAGACCCTGGTCTTGCCCAACGGCGACATCCTGGTCGCCGAAGGCCGCGGCGGCAACGCGGCAAAGCTGAAGCCGAAGGACGTGATTGCCGGCTACATCAAGGCCAAGGGCACGAGCCCGGTCAAGGGCGGCAATCGCCTGACCCTGCTGCGCGACGCCGACGGCGACGGCAATTACGAGCTGAAGACCGTGTTTGCCAAGGGCCTCAATGCGCCCTACGGACTCGCGCTGATCGGCGACACCCTGTACGTCGCCGACCAGGATGCCCTCCTGAAATTCCACTACAGCGTCGGCCAGACCCAGGCCGATGGCCCGCCGGTCAAGGTCACCGACCTGCCCTCGGCCATCAACCACCACTGGACCAAGGCGCTGGCCGCCAGCGCGGACGGCCGCTATCTCTACGTCGGCATCGGTTCCAACAGCAACATCACCGAGCGCGGCATGACCGCCGAGGTCGACCGCGCGAGAGTCTGGCAGGTCGACCCGCAGACCGGCATGCATCGCGCCTACGCCACCGGCCTGCGCAATCCCACCGCGCTCGCGATCCAGCCAGGAACCGGCACGCTGTGGGCGGTGGTCAACGAGCGTGACGAACTCGGCCCCAATCTGGTCCCCGACTACCTCACCTCGGTGCGCGAAGACGGCTTCTACGGCTGGCCGTGGAGCTATTGGGGCCAGCACGTGGACCCGCGCGTACGCCCGCAGAATCCGGAAAAGGTCGCCGCGGCGATCGCCCCGGACTACAGCCTCGGTTCGCACGTGGCGGCGCTCGGCGTCGCGTTCTCCGCGCCGGCGATGGGCGCGCAGTTTGCCGATGGCGTGTTCGTCGGCGAGCACGGCAGTTGGAACCGGCCCGATCCCGTCGGCTACAAGGTGGTGTTCGTGCCGTTCCGCGACGGCCATCCCGCCGGCAACCCGGTCGACTTCGTGAGCGGTTTCCGCGGCGAGGACGGCCGGACCCGCGGCCGCCCGGTTGGCGTCACCGTCGATCCGCGCGGCGCGCTGATCGTCGCCGACGACCTGTCGAACACAGTCTGGCGCGTAACCCCGAACACCCCAGCCGCCGTCATGCAGCCGGCGCCCGCCACTTCCGGCGCCGCACCAGCCACCTCCACCGGCTACTGATCCGGCCCCGACCGGACTTCGTCGACTTGGCCGGCGTGTTCTGGCAACCATAAATGTCCGCACGCGTGAGCAATTGAAATGCCCCAACAAGTGCCGTGGACGTAACCCACTGCGATCTGAGCGATAACTGACGAGTAGAAGGACGACGTCACTTGGGCTCGCAGCCAGCCTTTGGCTCGCTTTCGGATCGTTGCAAAGCCAGCTCATGGTCCAGTCGCGGTAGGTGCAAGGATTCCCAACCGGGCCAAACCGTTTCGGTAATTTCAGGGCATGGCAGGTACAATCCGCACACCCCTGGTCCATGGAGCGTGCTGCCTTCCCCATGGTCAAGCTCGACATACGCAACCAACCGGCCTATACCGTGGCCGAAGCCGCTCGCTACCTGAAAGTGGCGCCTGCAACGCTGCGCTCGTGGGTTGTGGGCCGGCCGTATCCGACTGGATCAGGCACCGCGCATTCCAAGGCCTTGATCCACCCTGCGAAGGCTCCTCCGCCGATACTTTCGTTCTGGAACCTGATCGAAGCACACGTGCTCCGCTCCCTGCGCACTGACCATCGCGTGCCGATGGACGCCCTGCGTCGCGCGATTGCCTATGCAGAGAAATCGCTCCGGATTGACCGTCTACTCCTGGGCCCAGAGCTACGGACCGATGCAGGCAAAGTGTTGCTCGAACGCTATGGCCAGCTGATTGAGCTCTCGGCTTCGGGACAAATTGCCATGCGCCGCCTGTTCAACGATCACTTGGACCGGGTCGAGTGGGACGAATGGAGGTTTCCGGTCCGCCTATATCCCTTCACTTCCAGCGGGATGACTGTCCCCCATGCTCGCCCGGTGGCTATTGCCGCGAACGTCGCTTTCGGGAGGCCGATGCTGGCTCAAAGCGGCATTACGACCAGTGCCATTGCAGAGCGTATCGACGCTGGCGAAGGCATTGCCGACCTCGCCGAAGACTATGGACTGACACCCGCCGAAATTGAGGACGCAGTTCTCTACGAGCGAGCCGCTTGAGGCCACTCGCGTGAGCCTGGTATTTTTTACCGACCGCGACCTAGGCAAGAAATTTCCCGAGATTCTGCGCGAAGCCGGTTTGACGGTGGAGCGCCATGCAGATCACTTTGCAGCCGATACCCCTGACGAACAATGGCTCGAAGCCATCGGCCGCCACCGCTGGATCGCCATCACACACGATGGTCGAATTCGCTGCAAGCCGAACGAACTTTCGGCCGTCATGCGGCATTGCGTACCGCTTCTCGTGGTTATCGGACATGCGCCGTACCCGGAACTGGCGCAAGCGTTTGTTGCGACCCGGACGCGTATTCTCCATTTCATCGATCAGCATGAGCCGCCCTACATCGCCAAGGTTTATCGCCCCTCAGCCAGCGACGTCGAGAAGAACCCGGCGGCCCCTGGCCGAATCGAACTCTGGCATCCCATCAAAAAATGAAGGGAAGACCATTGGCGGGCTAATGAACATAGTTGAAACAGTTGGTGGGCCCACCAGGACTTGAACCTGGAACCAACGAATTATGAGTTCGCTGCTCTAACCATTGAGCTATAGGCCCAAAGGGCTTGCATGGTAGAGGAGTTGCCGGGACCGTGCCAGCGCAACGCCCATGTGGCGGCGAGTGGGCTCACGCGCAACGAGGTGGTCGCGTAGGGCGGATCAAGGAGCACCGCGACGGATCCGCCATGTCGGTCGTGCCGTGGTGAAGCCCGGTACGTCAAAGGCGGATCCGGCCTGCGGCCTTGATCCGCCCTACGTCTTGACCGGCAACATGGAATCTCCCACGGAAATCGCTGGGAGCGGCGGCTGGAAACAAACAACCCCGCACCCGCAGGTGCGAGGCTGTTTGATATCGCGATGAACGCAGTGCCTACTCGACGTCGAGGAAGGAGCGCAGTTGTTCGGAGCGGCTCGGGTGCCGCAGCTTGCGCAGCGCCTTGGCCTCGATCTGGCGGATGCGCTCGCGGGTGACGTCGAACTGCTTGCCGACTTCTTCCAGCGTGTGGTCGGTGTTCATGTCGATGCCGAAGCGCATGCGCAGCACCTTGGCCTCGCGCGGGGTGAGGCCGGCGAGCACGTCGCGCACGGTCTCCATCAGGCCGGTGTCGGTGGCCGAATCCACCGGGGAGCTGGCGTTGCCGTCCTCGATAAAGTCGCCCAGGTGCGAATCCTCGTCGTCGCCGATCGGGGTTTCCATCGAGATCGGCTCCTTGGCGATCTTCAGCACCTTGCGGATCTTGTCCTCCGGCATTTCCATGGCCTTGGCCAGCTCTTCCGGCGTGGCCTCGCGACCGTACTGCTGCAGCATCTGGCGGCTGATGCGGTTCAACTTGTTGATCGTCTCGATCATGTGCACCGGGATGCGGATGGTGCGTGCCTGGTCGGCGATGGAGCGCGTGATGGCCTGGCGGATCCACCAGGTTGCGTAGGTGCTGAACTTGTAGCCGCGGCGGTATTCGAACTTGTCCACCGCCTTCATCAGGCCGATGTTGCCTTCCTGGATGAGGTCCAGGAACTGCAGGCCGCGGTTGGTGTATTTCTTGGCGATGGAGATCACCAGGCGCAGGTTGGCCTCGACCATTTCCTTCTTGGCCCGGCGCGCGCGCGCCTCGCCGCTGGCCATGGCGCGGTTGATTTCCTTGATGTCGGTGAGCGGCAGGAACAGCTTGCGCTCGATCGCGGCGAGCTTCTCCTGCTCGGCGTCGATCGCCTCGCGGTGGGCCTTGAGCGCCGGCGTCCACTTCTGGCGCTTGCGGCTGAGCTCGGCGGCCCACTCCGGGTTGCCCTCGTTGCTGGGGAAGCTCTTGATGAACTCGGCCTTGGGCATCCTCACCTGCTTGACGCAGATGTTCATCAGCGCGCGCTCGTGGTGGCGGATGTTGTTCACCACTTCGCGCAGCTTGCGCACGAAGCCGTCGATCAGCGCCGACGGCAGCTTCAGCTTCAGGAACTCCTCGGCCATCTGGTCGCGCAGCTTGACGATCTTCTTGTCGGTGATGCTGGCAGCCTTGGGCGCGGCCTTCTGGAACTTGGCGTAGTAGTCGCGCAAGAGCTCCATGCGGCGCTTGACTTCCTCCGGATCCGGGCCGGACGAGGCGGCCTCCTCGTCCTCGGAGCTGTCGTCCTCTTCACCTTCGTCCTCGTCGCCGTCTTCGTCGTCGGCTTCCGCTTCGGGACGCAGTGCCGCTATCGCTTCCTTTTCCTTGCGCGCAATCTCGGCTTCCTTGCGGGCCAGGTCGGCGGCTTCTTCCAGGTCGAGGAAGCCGGCCAGGATCTCGCTCAGGCGGCGCTTGCCGTCCAGGTGCTGGTCGTATTCCTCCAGCAGCAGCTCGATGGTCAGCGGGAAGCTCGCCAGCGCGGTCTGCACCTGGCTCAGGCCTTCCTCGATGCGCTTGGCGATGACGATCTCGCCCTCGCGCGTGAGCAGCTCGACGGTGCCCATCTCGCGCATGTACATGCGCACGGGGTCCGTGGTGCGCCCGACCTCGGCATCCACGGCCGAGAGCAGCGCGACGGCTTCTTCGGCGGCGGCATCGTCGTCGCCGGCACCGGCGCCGTCGGCAAGGGTATCGGCGTCAGGCGCGGCATCCTGCACCTCGATGCCGACGCCCTTGAGCACGGCCATGATGTCTTCGATCTGCTCGGGATCGACGACGTCGTCAGGCAAGTGGTCGTTGATCTCGGCGTAGGTCAGGTAACCCTGCTCCAGGCCTTTGGCGATCAGCGCCTTGATCTCGGACTGTTGCTCGTTGGGGGCTCTGCTATTCATCAACCGATCACCACAGGGTGCAAGAACCGGACAGTGTAGCCGAAATGGAGCTTTTCCTGCCAGATTTCAAGAAAGAAACCGCTGCAAGAACATGCGCAAACGTACGTTCGGCGCAGGCTCGCCACCTGCGTCCAGGGTGCCGACAGCAACCGCCAGCCAGCGTTCATCCCACCTCCAGGCGGAACGTCACCGGCCCGTCGTTCACCAGGTGCACCACCATATGGGCACCAAAGCGCCCGGTTTCCACTGGGGTGTACTCGGCGCGCGCCAACTCGAGCAGGCGCTCGAACCAGGCACGCGCGTGTTCCGGGCTGGCGGCCGAGGTGAAGCTCGGGCGCAAGCCGGATCGGGTATCGGCGGCCAGGGTGAACTGGCTGACCAGCAGCAGCCCACCGGCGACATCCTTGAGCGAGCGGTTCATGCGGCCTGCCGCATCCGCAAACACGCGGTACGCAAGCAGTTTCTGCAGCATGCGGGCGGTCTGCGTCTCGCCGTCGCCGGGTTCCACCGCCACCAGGGCCAGCAGGCCGGGGCCGATGGCACCCACGATGGTGCCGTCGACCTCGACGCGGGCGGACGAAACGCGCTGGATCAGGGCAATCATGCACGGGCCACGATCAGGAAGCGCAAAGCTTAAGCCGGGAACCGCGATCAAGGAAAGCGTGCCACCGGACTTGGACGGTGTGCACCCACGGCAGGACACTCACTTACACTTCAGGAGTTCCGATCAACACATCACCTCGCCATTCCCACGCAAGCGGGAGGCGCCTTGCAACGGCGAATGCCGGTCATGCAATGCCTTGGTCGCAACCTGAAATGCAAAGGCGTTGGACTGACGATCAAAAACAACGGGTTCCTTGGCCATGCGCGCTGACGTTTATCTCTTCTACTGGTCGATGCGCCTGCTTGCCTGGCTGCCGTTGCGCGCACTGCACGCCTTGGGGGCCGGCATGGGCATGCTGCTGCTGTGGCGCCAGTCCAAATCCGCCCGGCACATGGCCGCCAACCTGCGCATCGTGCGCCCGGATGACTCCGCGGCAGAACACCGACGCCTGCTGCGGACAGTCGCCAGGGAGGGCGGCAAATCGGCCTGGGAGATCATCAAGATCTGGGGTGGCGGGGCGGAGCGCGCGCTGCACCTGGTGCGGGAAGTGCGCGGCGAGGCGTTCCTCGACGCGGCCCTGGCCAAGGGCGGCGGCGTGATCATCGCCGCCCCGCACCTCGGCTGCTGGGAAGTGCTCAACTACTGGCTGTGCCGCAAGACGCCGATGGCCATCCTGTACCGGCCGCCACGCATCGCCGCGCTCGAGGCCCTGCTGCGCAAGGTACGCGGGGCGCTGGCCCCGGCGCAGGTACGTGCCGACGGCGCTGGCGTGCGCCAGCTGTACAAGCGCCTGGGCCAGGGCGGCACGGTGGGCATCCTGCCGGACCAGAAGCCGCGCGAGGGCGAAGGCCGGTTTGCGCCATTCTTCGGCCGCGAGGCGCTCACCATGGTGTTGCTGCCGCGCCTGGCCGCGCGCACCGGCGCCACCGTGCTGTACGCGTTTGCCGAACGCCTGCCACGCGGTGCCGGCTACCGCATCCATGTATTGCCGGCGCCGGATGGCATCGCCGATGCCGATCTCGACCGCGCCTGCGTGGCGCTCAACCGCGGCGTGCAGGACTGCGTCGAGCTCGCCTTCACCCAATACCAATGGCAGTACAAGCGCTATTCGGCGCCGGACCGACCCAGCCCCTACGACTGATCGTGGGAACCGGCGCGCTCCAGGCGGCGCAGGAAGACCGCCATTTCCTTTTGCGCCTGGCGGTCGCCGCGACGCTCGGCCGCCGCCATGCCCTGACGCCAGGCCGCCGCGGCATCGGCCGGTCGGCCCGCGGCCAGGCAGGCGCGGCCAAGCTGTTTCCAGGCGGCGGAGTACAGCGGGTCGAATTCCAGCGCACGACGCAGCTCGTCGATGGCTGCCGGCAGGTCACCGGCACCGCGCAACGCCTCGCCCAGGGCAAAGCGCAACAGCGCGCCATCGCGCGGGCCGCCGCACCGCCGGCGCAAAACGTCGATCGAAGGCGAACTCACTGTTGCGTGGCGCGGCCGGTCGGCGCGCCGGTGTAGATGATCGTCGGCTGGCGCGGCTCGTCCGGCGCCCGCCCGGCGTGCAGGTCGGCCAAGGCCTGCACTTGCCAGACCACGATCCAGCCCGAACGGAATGGCTGGACCAGCAGCGCATAGCGCAGGTCGTCGGCGTTCAAGTGGTCCGGATGGGTGATGACCACCGCGTCTGCATGCTGGCGGGCGAAGTCCTGCAAGGCCTGGCCCGCGACCAGCTCGCGTACCGGATGGACGAGCCGGGCGGCAAAATTGAACTGCCCCTCGTAGTTCCCGAGGTAGGCCACGACCTGGCCGCGCCGATCGGCCTCGTGCACCAGGCGCGCCGTCGGCGCAAGGTCGTAGCGCGGCCACACGGTGAGGGTGAACAGTGTGTTCAAGGCCAAGGCTCCGACCAAACCGGCAACCGCCAGCCGGCGCATTTCGCCGCGGCCACGCAACAGCAGCAGGATGCCGAGCAGCAGGAACACCATGCCGAAATTGCGGCTGTAGGGCGCGACGGCCTCGAGCCATTCGCCGTGCACGCGATGGGCGGACGCGAGCCACGGCAACACGAACAGGAACAGTCCGAAGCCGATGCCGCCCACCCCGAGCGGCCAGGTTCCCAGCCAGGCGTTGCCAGCCAGCGCCAGCTGCCGCTCGCGCAACACGGCCAGGGCCCCGGCCAGGAGCAAGACCATGCCGCCGAGTTCCGGCAGCGGGTAATACAGCTGCTTGCCGCTGATGAGCGAGAACGTCAGCAATACCGGGACCACCCAGCACAACGCAAAGCGCAGGCCGGGCTCCAGCGGACGCCGCAGCATGGCCAGGGCCACCCACGCGCGCGGCCAGCCGCTGAACGGAAACAGCAGGATGGGCAGGGCCAGCAGGTACCAGTACCACGGCCGGGCATGCACGAACGCGGTCACCACGCGCCCCGCGGTCTGGGTGAAGAACAGGCGATGGCGATACGCCTCGCCCCCGCTCCAGCCCGCCGGCAACGCCCAGGCCAGCAGGATCGCGAAACCCAGGAGCAGGGCCAGCGCGCCGCGCCCGTACCAGCGCAGCCGGTGCTCACGTGCCCAGTCGTTCCACAGCGGGCCGAGCAGCCACGGGAACGCGACGTGCAGCAGCATCACCGGGCCCTTGGTCAGCAGGCCGAGTCCGACGCACAGTCCAAACAACCACCAGCGCGGCGCGGCACGATCAGCCCTGGGCACCAGGCACAGCAGGGCCGCGAGCGTCCACACCGCAAGCAGCACGTCGTACATGATCTGCAGGCCGAACAGGAACGCGAAACCCAGCGCCAACAGCATCCACGGCCCGGCCCGCGCTACCCAGGGGCGCGTGGGAAACAGGCGCCGCGCCAACACCATCAGCAGCACCAGCTCGGCGGCGCCAAACAGCACCTCGAGGACGCGCGGCCAGATGTCGCTGACCCCGAACACCAGCCAGCCTGCATGGATCAGCCAGAACAGCAGCGGCGCCTTTTCGCTGTAGGGGTCGCCGTTGATGTGCGGCACCAGCCAATGGCCATGCGCCCACATGTCCCAGGCCACAGCCAGGGTGCGCGTCGAATACAGCGGCATCGGCCCGTGCGAGAAGATCGCGATGAGCGCCACACCCATCCAGAGTGGCAGCCACGGCCAGACCGAACGCAGGTGTTGGTAGCGGCTATAGGGGCTGAGCGGCAAGCGTGGACTCCCACGGGTATTGGCGACGAACTAGCGTAGCCGAATACGGACCGGCCACGCCGTCCAAGCCCCTAAGCTGGTCCCCAGTAGCCGAGGCGGTGACGAATCTTGAGCTTGCGCCAGAGGTTCCTTGGCTTGCGCCGGCGGTTCCGGGCGCCGGCCGCAATGAAGCGGTCGATGGCCTGGAGCACGCGTTCGCTGGAGCGGCCGTCGCGCCATGGGTGGATCGCGTCGCCGTAGGCGCGAATGGCTTCGAGCAACTCCGGCGGACGCTGCAGCGCGCGTTCGATGGCGCCCTCGAACTGCCCCGGCTCCTGGATGTCGATCAGTTGCGGCCCCGGGCGGCGATTGCGGAACGTCACCACCGGCTTGCCGGTCAGCAGGAACTCGTTCAAGGCCGAGGAAGTATCCGAACACATCATGTCGGCCTGACCGAACAGGTCGAGGATATTGTCGTCGTGCGCGAAGCGCAGGTGCCCGTTCTGCAGCGCCTCGTAGCGCGCGCGCGTGTCCGCGTTCATCTTCGGGTGGAAGGTGACGATCCAGCGCCAGCGGCCGTCCCGGGACAGGCGCTTGACCTCGTCGTACAAAATCTCCGCTGCGCTCCACGCCGGCGAGAACGTCGAGTGGTACAGGATCACCGGCGGCTCGTGCACCGGCGGCAGCGGTCCGGCAATGCCGCGCAGGAACGGGTCGAGCTTGGGCCAGCCGGTCTCGATCACCGAAAAATGCCCGAGCCGGTCGGCCAGCGCCTGGAATTGCACGGTATCCCGTGGGCCGGTGGTGCAATACAGGTCGAAGAAGCCGCGGATATAGATGTGCCGCGGCTTGCCGGCATCGAAGCCGTGGAAGGTCTCGACCTTCACCCCGGGGAAGAAATGCGGCACCGCATTGCTGGGCGTGATGACGGCGCATGCGTTCCAGGTACGGACTTCGGCCACGCTGAGCAGGCGCTCGCCCGCCACCAGGTCCTCGGCACCCGGGCCATCGAAAAACCATGCCGCCTCGTCGCCGCGCGCGCGGATCGCGGTCTGCACCGGACGCAGGATCGCCAGCGCATAGCGCTCCGAACCGTACAGCAGGTAGTGCTGCGGCTTGTCCACGGCAGTCATCGGCGACCCGCCTGCCGATGTGGCGCGCACGGGTCACGCCATGACCCAGCGTGAAGGCGGCACCGATCCATGGCACGTGGGAGCAGCCACGCGTCGCGCAACAGTCGCTCAGGGTTCAATCGCATGCTGTTCCAACGCACGCGCGGCGGCGGCGACCGAATCGGGGTTGTGCACCATCTCGTAATAACGCAGACGTTTGTACAGGGCGTAATTGGCGGCCGTCCAGGCGATGATGAAACCACGCCAGCCGTCCAGCCAAGCGAGGCGCACAAGGTAATCCTTCAGGAACGCCAGGACAAACACCCATGGCGCCTGCCACATGCGCACGCCCTTGCGCCGGTCGCGCCAGTCCAGGCATTTCAGCTCGGCATAGCGCAGCACCTTGAGCTGCTTGTGCACCAGGGTGGGATTGTTGGCGTGCTCGAACGGTTGCCGCAGCGTCGGCGCGGCGCCGGTGAAGATCAGGGTCTCGTGCACCCGTGCGTCGCTCCAGCGCGCCCGCCCACGGTGGTACAGGCGGGCCAGTTTTTCACCCACCGCCGGGCGATACCAGCGCATGGGCGCGCCCATGTAGATGCTGCGCCGGCGCAGGTAGGCCACAGCGACGGCGCTGTCCATGAGCGCAGGCAGCCGCGCCTCGAGCTCGGCGGCCAGTTCCGGACTCAGGTATTCGTCCGCATCGAGGGACAGGATCCAGTCGTGCGCGCATTGCGCGCTGGCGAAGTTGCGCTGCGCGCCGAAGCCAGGCCACGGGTTGTGCAGCACGCGTGCGCCGTGGACCTGGGCGATGGCGACAGTATCGTCCTCGCTGCCGCTGTCGACCACCAATTTCTCGGCGGCAAACGGCACGCTGTCCAGGCAGCGGGCGATGGTCGGCGCTTCATTGCGGGTGATGACGACCAAGCTCAACGGCAGTGTGCGCATGCGCCGGATTCTAGCCGATCGGGCCGATCGGGCCCCGGTCTCCCCCCCCTTCTCCATGTGCGGCTGCAACACGCGAAACCGTGGAGAACTGGTTATAATAAGTGACACATGTGAACGGTACGTGCATACCTCGTCACGAAACCGTACATCGAGCATGGCAAGGTTCCTTTTGGGGGGAATGACGTGCACGCAGTTCAGGTGATGGTCACGTTGCCGGCAGTGCCGCATGGGCACGGCACGCGTCGTTGGAAAGCAACCGGCCGCGCAGGTGCCGCATGATGTTGTTCGAGCCTGGCCTCACGCCGCGCAACATGCGTATCAGCGTCGCAGTCATCACCTACAACTGGCCACAGGCACTGGAGCTGGTGCTGCGAGCGCTGGCCGCGCAAACCGAACTGCCGCTCGAGGTCATCGTCACCGACGATGGCTCGCAAGCCGCCACGCGCGATTGCATGTTGCGCCTGGCGCCGGATTATCCGACCCGCCTGGTGCACCTGTGGCAGCCTGACCAGGGCGCACGCATGAGCCGTGCGCGCAATCGCGCCATTGCCGCGGCTCAAGGCGACTACGTGATCCTGCTGGACGGCGACATGGTGGTCGAGCGCAACTTCATCGCCGACCACCGTGCATTCGCGCGTCGCGGCTGTTTCGTGCAGGGCTCGCGGGTACTGAGCGATGCGGCGCTCACCGCACAGATGCTGGCGCAAGGGCGTTCGCCCTCGATGCCGAATTTCTTCTCGCGCGGCATCGAACGCCGCCGCCATACCTTGCGCCTGCCGACCCTGGCCTACTGGAGCACGCGCCCGGGCATGCGCCAGGGTGGCATCAAGAGCTGCAACATGGCGTTCTGGCGCGATGACCTGCTGCGCGTCAACGGCTTCAACGAAGCCATGATCGGCTGGGGCCGCGAGGACACCGAGCTTGCCGTGCGCGCGTTCCACACCGGGCTGCTGCGCAGGGACGTACGCTTCAGCGCGCTCGCCACGCACCTGTACCATCCCACGCGCAAGCACGGCGGCCCGAGCAATCCCAACGACCACATCCTGCAGGCCACGCGTGACCAGGGCCTGCTGCGCTGCCGCGACGGCGTGGAGCAACACCTGGCCGAATTCGCCTGCCCGCCGCTGGACCTGCGCGCCCTGGGCGTGATGCCGCGGCCAGTTGCGCGGCCACTGCCGGCAACGCCCGGGTGGAACGTGGCCGCGACGGCACTCACCCGTCCCCGCGTCGCCTCAGTCGGCAGCGAACGCCAGTGAGCGCTGGCGCCCGATCAGGAGCGCCATGCCGAGCACCACGAAAAAGTAGAACGACAACGGCATGACCCGATAGAACACGCTGTCGGTCAGTGCGCACAGCATGTACAGGATGACCACCGCCACGCCGGCGCAGGCCGGCACGCGCACGGCCGGGTCGCCGTCGCGGACACCCCGCGCGAAATAGCCCAGCGGCAGCAGGAATGTCGCCAACAACACCAGCAGGCCTGGCACCCCGACGCTGGCGGCAGCATCCAGGTACTCGTTATGTGGCTGGTTGTAGCGCCCGATGGCCGGGCTGCTGCGCCCGGCCGCAATCTCGCGCTGGACATACTGGTGAAAATTGCCGGTGCCGATGCCGGTCCAGGGATGCTCGCGCAAGGCACGGGCCGCCGCGCGCCACATGTCCAGGCGCTCGTGGACCGCGCTGTGCACATGCTGGTGCTCGCCGTAGGTGGCCACAGCCGGGCCGATCGAGGCAAAGCGCTCGGGCAGCTCGTCATGCGTGGCGTAAGCCGCCACTGTCGCCCCGACGCCCATGCCGACCAGCGCCAGCGCCACCAGGCGCCACCGTCCGGTGCGCCGCGCATGCCAGACCAGCAGGAACACCAACGCCGGGACATAGGCCAGCAACGGTCCGCGGCTCTGGGTCAGCAAGGCGCCATACACGGACAAGCCCACCGCCACCAGCAGCACGACGCGCTCAGGCATGCCGGTCCGCGCGCCCAGCAGGCGCGCCAAGGCCAGCAGCGACAAGCCCAGCAGCACGGTGGCAAATTCGATCGAGGCCGAAGGTCCGCCGTTCAATCCATATGCCCGATCGATGCCCTGCGCATAGTGTTGGTCCAAGCACGCCACGCCCAGCACCACCGCACACACGCCAAAGCCGCTCCACAACAGCGGCAGGTTCAAGGCGCGGGCAAATGCCGCGGCAATCACGAGATACAGCAGCACGTGGGCTGCGCGGTCCACTGGCCGCCAGCCCAGCCGATGCCACAGCACATTGCCCACGATGCAGGCAAAGAACACCAGCGCCGCCAGCACCACGGGCCACGCCTGCCGATAACTGCGCCGCGTCGCCGAGCTGCTGGCGATGAACCAGATGCCCACGACGAGCAACACGGCCGGAACGAGGACCTTCAGGCGGTGGTCGACCGACACCGTCAACGGGATGACCGCCAGCAACACCGAGAGTGCCACGGGTTGCCACGACTTCAATACGGCTTGCACAGTGGGCCTTGGACAGTGGGGTAAGCCGATGGCGGCATCCTGCCGACGCCACCGGCCGGGACCGATGCGCCGCGCGGCGTGAGTTTAAGGATACTTGCCTCCATCCAGAATGAACGGCATGCTCAGCCCTCGTCGTCGGCTGGTGCCGGGGCGCTCACCTTCGGGATGCAGCCGGGCGTCACGGCCGGCAATTGGAACATCCACCAGTCGCGACGATTGGCATGGCCGATGAAGTGCGCCTGCCGGCGGTCGACACATGAGCCCATGGCCGCGGCACGGATGAATACCCACCGCCGCGCGGGATCGGCCTGCAGCCACCGCACCGCCTCCGCATATTGTTCGGGCCACGGTTGCAGGAAACCGAATTCCGCTGTCGGGCCGTCCAGCATCAGCAGGTTCTGCTCCTTCCAGGCCACCAGGCCGATCGGCGCGTCTGGCCCGGCCAGTGCCCGCGCCTCGCTCATCACGGCACCTGCCGAGCGCCCGGCATTCAACAGCGGATAGCCCCACAGCCCATACAGCGACCACAGCGCGCCGGCAAACAACAGCCAGCCCAGCGCCGCATGGCGAATCCGCGTCGCGGCGACGATGGCCAGGCCGAGCAGGCCGATCGCCAGGAACAGCCACCAGATGCGCGGATCAAGCGTCTCGCCGATACGCACGGCCCAGCGCGGTTCGCGCATCAGGGCCAGTGCCGCCGCCAAGCTGAGGACGCCACTGAGCAGCAGGCTCAGGCCAAAGACCGCGCGGCGCACGCCGATCCGACGCAGCAAGCCGGACAGGAGCGGTGCCAGCGCCAGCGCCAGCATGGGCAGTGCCGGCAGGATGTACACATCGCGCTTGCCCGGGCTGAGCGAAAAAAACACCAGCAGCAGGACCACCCAGCCCAGCAGCAACCATTGGCGCCCGTCGCCCCGTCGCAGCCGCCGCCACCAGGCAGGCAGGGCCCAGGGCAGCAGCAGCGACAGCGGCAACCAGTCCACGGCGATGATGCCGAGGAAATACAGCGGCGAATGCAGGTGGCCGCTGGGCGCGGCATAGCGCTGCACGGTCTGCCCAAACAGGATCTCGCGCACGTAGGCGGCGTGTTGAGGATCGCCATCGGCGTGGGCGACCAGCAGCATCGGCAACAGCCAGGCCAGCACCGGCAGCAGGAAGGCAGCAAGCCCCAAAGCCCAGCGCCAGCCGCCGGCAAACGACGGCAGGTGCGCTGCGCCGCGCCAGCGCGCCAACGCATAAGGCACCAACATCAGCAGCGCGAGCACGCCGACGCCCTTGGTGATCACGCCCAGCCCGGCCGCGAAACAACCCAGCGCAAACCAGCGCCACGCCGGCCCCAGCAACAGGTGGCGCAGGATCCCGTAATTGGCCAGGGTCATCCAGCCGACCAGCAGCGGGTCGATCTGCGCATTGCGCATCTGGTAGGTGAAATGGATGGTCAGCAGCAAGCCTGCCGTGGCCAGCAGGGCGCTGCGATGGTTCCACAGCCGCCGCGCCAGGTCGTAGACCAGGGCCAGCGTGCCCAGCCCGGCCAGCAGCGAGGGCAGCAGGAAGGCCACGCGCCACTCGCGGGTCAGGAGATAGGCCCCGCCCTGCAGCCACATGAACAGTGGCGGCTTGTCGGCATACAACTCGCTGCCGCGATGCGGGAACAACCAGTACCCGTGCTCCACCATGGCCCGCGCCACCAGCGCAAAGCGCGGTTCGTCCGAAGGCCAGGGATCGCGCAAACCCATGCCGAGTCCAAGCAGCAGCAAGGCAAAAGCGCCGAGCAGCAGCACTTCCAGGCGCACGCTGGACAGCCACAACGGCCGAGCCGTCGACCACGACCGAGAGGTCTTCACGCAAGCCGCTACCAGTGACCAGACACTGCTGCAGCATAACTGGCGCGGTACCGCCGCGTCCGCATCCGGCGTGCGCCAACGCCCCGCCGCACAGTCGTCGGGATTTGCCGCCGGTGCCGGTCGCCGGTAGCCTGAGCGTTTAACCCCCGTATGCGGAGCTTTTCGTGGCCCAGAAATCACTCGTCAGGCTGATTGCCAATGTGCTCATGGTCGTCAGCGGCATTGCCGCGGTACCGGCGGCGACTGCCGCCGCGCCGATGCAACAGATCCCGGACATTCCCTATACCCGGTTCAAGCTGCCGAACGGCCTGACCGTGGTGGTGCACGAGGATCACAAGGCGCCGGTCGTGGCGGTGAGCATCTGGTACCACATCGGTTCGGCCGATGAGCCGGCGGGCAAGACCGGTTTTGCCCACCTGTTCGAGCACCTGATGTTCTCCGGATCGGAAAACCGCAAGGGCACGTATTTCGAACCGTTCGAAAAAGCCGGCGCCACCGACATGAACGGCACCACCTGGTTCGACCGCACCAATTACTTCGAGACCGTGCCGACCACGGCGCTGGACATGGCGCTGTGGATGGAATCGGACCGCATGGGGCATCTCCTGGGTGCGATTGGCCAGGAGGAGCTGGATACCCAGCGTGGCGTGGTGCAGAACGAGAAGCGCCAGGGCGAGAACCGCCCCTACGGCCGCACCGACCAGAACATCCTGTCCAACACCTATCCGGCCAACCACCCCTACCAGCACGACACGATCGGTTCGATGGATGACTTGAACGCGGCCTCGCTGGACGATGTGCGCGACTGGTTCAACACCAACTACGGCGCCGCCAACACCACCCTGGTGCTGGCCGGCGACATCACCGTGGCGCAGGCCAGGGAAAAGGCGGCGCGGTATTTCGGCGATATTCCCGCCGGGCCGCCGGTGCCGCGCCAGCAGGCCTGGATCACGCCGCTGGGCCGGCCGACCGTCGGCATCCAGCACGATCATGTGGCGCAGCCGCGCCTGATCCGTACCTGGGTGGTGCCGCAACTCGGCACCGACGACGCGATCCAGCTCGACCTGGCCGCCAGCGTGCTTGGCGATGGCAAGACCTCGCGCCTCTACCAGAGGCTGGTCTACCAGGACAAACTCGCCGATGACGTCAGCGCCGACTTGCACGCCTTCGCGTTGGCCAGCCAGTTCCAGATCCAGGCCGACGTAAAGGACGGTGTCGACCCGGCGGCCGTCAAGGTCGCGATCGACGACGAGCTGCGCAAGTTCCTCGCCGAGGGCCCGACCCAGGACGAACTCGACCGCGCGCGCATGAGCAATCGCGCGCATTTCATCCGCGGCCTGGAAAAGGTCGGCGGTTTCGGCGGCAAGGCCGTCATCCTGGCCGAAGGCCAGGTCTACCGCGACGACCCGGGCGCCTATCGCAAGGACCTGGAGCGCAGCGCCGCAGCCACGATCGCCAGCGTCAGGGACGCCGCGCACACCTGGCTGCGCATGGGTGACTACGCGCTCACCGTGCTGCCGGCCGGCGAGAATTTCGACCCGGAAGCGGAAGACGCCGCCGTGGTCGCGCTCGGCAAGACCGGCGGACGTCCGCCGGCGAAATTGCCGCCGGAGCAGGATTACCGCACCACACCCGGCACGCTCGACCGCAGCCTGGGCGTACCCGCCGTCGAGGCGTTCCCGGCCCTGAGCTTCCCGGCGCTGCAACGCGGCAAGCTGGCCAACGGCATCGAGGTGATCCTGGCCGAGCGCCACACCATCCCGGTCACCCAGGTGCAATTGCTGTTTGACGCCGGCTACGCCGCCGACCAGGGCCACAAGCTCGGTACCGCAAGCTTTGCCTCGGCCATGATGAACGAGAGCACAGCCAGCCTGGACTCGGTGGAGCTCGACGAACGCAAGCAGCGGCTCGGCGCCGCCACCCATGTGAGTTGCGGCCTGGATGCCTGCTCGGCCTCGCTGAACGCCTTGAACGAGCAGCTCGTGCCCTCGCTGGCGTTGTTTGCCGACATCGTGCGCAACCCGGCCTTCAAGGCCGCGGACATCGAGCGCGTGCGCGGCCAGTGGCTGGCCGGCATCGCCCAGGAAAAGACCCAGCCCACCGGCATGGCGCTGCGCACGCTGCCACCCTTGCTATACGGCACTCAGCACGCTTACGGCATCCCGTTCAGCGGCTCGGGCACCGAGTCCGGGATCATGGCGCTCACCGCCAACGACCTGCGCGGCTTCCAGCACGACTGGTTGCGCCCGGACAACGTGCGCATCCTGGTCGCCGGCGACACCACCCTGGCGCAGATCATCCCGCAGTTGGACGCCGTATTCGGCGACTGGCAGGCGCCGGCCAGCCCGATCCCGACCAAGAACATCGCCGCCGTCGACATGCAGCTCAAACCGCGCGTGTTCCTGATCAACCGCGACGACGCGCCGCAATCGCTGATCCTCGCCGGCCTGCTCGCACCGTCCACGCGCGCGGAAAACAACCTGGCCATCCAGGCGGCCAACGGCGCATTCGGCGGCACCTTCACCTCGCGCCTGAACATGAACCTGCGCGAGGACAAGCGCTGGGCCTACGGCGCGCAAAGTCTGCTGATCGACGCGCAGGGCCAGCGCCCCATGCTGTTCTTCGCCCCGGTGCAGACCGACAAGACCGCCGAGTCGGCGCTGGAAGTGCTGAAGGAGGCGCGTGCCGTGGTCGGCGAGCGGCCACTGACCGCCGCGGAGATCGCCAAGGTCAACGACCAGCGCATCCGCGCCCTGCCCGGCAGCTACGAAACCACCAGTGCGGTATTGCGCGCGGTCAGCGGCATCGTGCAGTACGACCGTCCGGACGACTACGTGCAGACCCTGCAGGCGCGCCTGCAGGCGGTGACGCCGGCAGCCGCCGAGGCGGCGATCAAGGAGATCATCCAGCCCGGGGCGCTGACCTGGGTGATCGTCGGCGACCTGCGCCAGATCGAGGCGCCGGTGCGCGCGCTGCAGCTCGGCGAGGTGCACATCATCGACAGCGACGGCAACGCCGTGCAGTGAGCTCTCTGACCGCTCGATGACCAGCCGACCGATCACCGGCGCGCCGACGGACGGGCGCGTTACGATGGCACGGCGGATCGCCGCGTCTCATCACCTTTCCCGGCCTCATCCAGGAGCCGCCATGCGCAAAGCCTTGTTGTTGCTCATCCCCACCCTGCTGCTTGCCGGCTGCAACTGGGGCATCAAACTCGACAGCGGCGCGAAGAACATCCGCACCGCATGGAACGACGACGTCTCCGCCTGCCGCGACCTGGGCAAGGTCACGGTCTCGGTCATGGACCGGGTCGGCCCAGTCGACCGCAACGAGATCAAGGTGGCGGGCGAACTCGAGGTGCTGGCGCGCAATTCCGCCGCGCAAATGCGCAGCGCCGACACCATCAAACCGCTCGCCGAACCCCGCGACGGCGCCCAGGCCTGGGGCGTCTACGAATGCGGTTCGCGCGTGCTGAAGGCCACACCGGCGCGCGCGGCCACCACAGGCCGCACGCAGACCTTCCCGGTACAGGGCGGCTGAGTGCCGGGGACGCGCAAGCGCGACCGCCACGCGTGACGTGATGGTTCCCGGCTCGATGCGGCTTGCCCGCCATTTGTTGCCGCGCCACCGGCGCGGCGTGCCAGCGCAGGCGCCACCGCCGATCCCGGCGTTCGCCATGCCGGTCAACGCCGTAACCACCCTCCGCGATCCGGTGGCGTTCCGCACCGCCTTGCTGGAGCTGATCGCCAGCGCTACCCGGCGCATCGTCATCGTCGCCCTGTACCTGCAGGACGACGATGCCGGCCGCGAGATCATGGATGTGCTGTACGCCGCCAAGGCGCGGCGGCCGGACTTGCAGGTCGCGCTGTTCCTGGATTGGCACCGGGCCCGCCGCGGGCTGATCGGCAAGCAGCACAGCGAGGGCAACGCGGCCATGTATCGCCGCTACCGCCAGCACCATGGTCCGGGTATCGAGGTGTACGGCGTGCCGGTGCAGAACCGCGAGCTGTTTGGCGTGATGCACGTCAAGGGTTTCGTCTTCGACGACACGGTCCTGTACAGCGGCGCCAGCCTGAACGACGTATACCTCACACGCCACCAGACCTACCGCCTGGACCGCTACCACCTGCTGCGGCACGCCGGCCTGGCCGATGCCATGGCCGGCTTCGCCCGCCAGTACCTGCTGCCCGCCGGCGCCGCCTGTCGCCTGGATGTCCCCGGCGCTCCCAGCCCGCGCCAACTTGGCCGCACCATCCGCGACCTGCGCGCGGCCCTGGACCAGGCCGCCTATGCCGTGCCGCGAGAAGTACCCGGCGCCAGCGAGATCGCGGTGACGCCGGTGCTCGGCTTCGGCCGCGCGCACAACGCGCTGGATGCCGACGTGCTGCAACTGCTCGGCGAGGCGCGCCGGCAGGTGATCCTGCTGACGCCGTATTTCAACCTGCCGCGGCCGCTGCGAGCCGCCGTGGGCAGCGTGCTGCGCCGGGGCTGCAGCATCGACATCATGGTCGGCGACAAGACCGCCAACGATTTCTACATCCCGCCGGGACAACCGTTCAAGACCATCGGCCTGCTGCCCTACCTGTACGAAAACAACTTGCGCCGCTTCATGCGCGGGCACCGCCGGCAGATCGCCAGCGGCCAGCTGCGCATCCACGTCTGGCGCCACGGCAGCAACAGCTTCCACGCCAAGGGCTTGTTCATCGATGACGAGGTCGCGGTCCTGACCGGCAGCAACCTCAACCCGCGCGCCTGGCGGCTGGACCTGGAAAACGCCCTGGTCCTGCGTGACCCGCACCGGCTGCTGTACGTCCGCCACCAGGTCGAATGGGCCGCGTTGCGCGAGCACGCGACCCTGCTCAAGGACTACGCCGCCCTGGAGCACCCGACGCACTATCCGCCGGCGGTACGCAAGAACCTCAGGCGGCTCAAGCGCACCCGACTCGACCGCCTGGTCAACCGCCTGCTGTAGGGGCGCCGGTCGCCGGAACCGTGGGCAGGCGCTGCACGCGTTGGCGCAGCGCTACACGCGCAGCCGGCCACTCCGCGGCGAGCATGCTGAAGCACACCGTGTCGCGGATGCTGCCGTCGACCCGGCGCTTGTGCGCGCGCAGCACTCCCTCGCGCGTGGCGCCCAGGCGCGCGATGGCCTGCTGCGAACGCGTGTTGAGGATGTCGGTATGCCAGGCCACAGTCACGCAACCGATGGTGCCGAAGGCGTGCTCCAGCAGCAACAGCTTGCAGGCACTGTTGAGGCAGGTCTGCTGCCAACGCCGCGCATACCAGGTGTAGCCGATCGCCAGCCGCGGCAGGGCGGGATCGATGTCGTAATAGCGCGTGGAGCCGACGACCTCGCCGTCCACCAGCTCGCGCACGGCAAATGGGAGCATCAGGCCGGCGTGCTGCGCGCGCAAGGCCTGCTCGACGTAGGCCGCCATGTGCCCGGGGGCCGGCACGCTGGTGTAGCTCAGCTGCCATAGCGCGCCGTCGGCAGCGGCGGCTTCCAGCGCAGGCACGTGCGCCGGGGCCAGTGGTTCCAGCACCACCTGCTCGGCGCGCAGCGTGAGCGGCGCGGTCAGCGACGCCCGGTCGGGCGCGAGGCTAGGCATCGAGGTCGGGGATCAATTTGCTTTCGAGCCGGGCGATGTGGTCCTTCAGCAGCAACTTGCGCTTCTTCAGCCGCGTCAGTTGCAACTCGTCGTGACCGCCGGCGCCGGCCACGAGCGCGATCTGGGCGTCCAGCGCACGATGCTCGCCGCGCAATTCGACCAGCAAATGGACGATCTCGGCTTGATCCTGAGCCTGCATGAGGTGGTCTTGCCAGTGGCTGGCGACGCCCTAGTCTAGCGCGGTTTGCACCGCGCCCCGGCGCCCCGGGCCGGGGCGCGGCGGCACGGTTACAATGGCGAGTCGCCACATCCGTGGCAATGCAACCCGAGGATATGCCGTGTCCCTGTTCGCGTCGGTGGAAATGGCCCCGGATGATCCCATCCTGGGCCTGGTGGAAACCTTTCTGGCTGATCCGCGACCTGACAAGGTCAACCTCAGCATCGGCGTCTACCACGACGAGCAAGGCCGCATCCCCTTGCTGACAACCGTACATGAAGTGGAGCTGCGCCTGGCCCAGGCGGCGACATCGCGCGGCTACCTGCCGATCGACGGCCTGCCGGCCTACAACCGCCTGACCCAGGAATTGCTGTTTGGCGAGCAGGCGGACATCCTCGCCGCCGGCCGCGTGGCCACGACCCAGACCATCGGCGGCAGCGCCGCGCTGCGGGTGGGCGCGGACGTGCTCAAGCAGGTGCTGGGCGGGCACGCCAAGGTGGCCGTGAGCAACCCGAGCTGGGGCAACCATGCCGTGGTGTTCCGCGCCGCCGGCTTCACTGTGGACCAGTACCGCTACTTCGATCCGGCAAGCCACGGCCTGAACTTCGCCGGCATGCTGGAGGACCTGGGCCGCATGGAGCGCGGCAGCGTGGTGCTGCTGCACGCCTGCTGCCACAACCCGACCGGGGTGGACCTGGACGCTGACCAGTGGCGACAGGTCATCGAGGTGCTCGACGGCCGCGGCCTGCTGCCGTTCGTGGACATGGCCTACCAGGGTTTCGACCAGGGCCTGGAACCGGACGCGCTGGCCGTGCGAATGCTGGCGCGCTCGCCGATCCGCGCCTTCGTGGTGAGCAATTCGTATTCCAAGTCGTTTTCGCTGTACGGCGAACGCGTCGGGGCGCTGTCCATGATCGGTGCGGACCGCGAGGAAGCCGCGCGTCTGCTGTCGAAGATCAAGCAAACCATCCGCTCGATCTACTCCAGCCCGGCGACCCATGGCGGCGCGCTGGTGGCCGGCGTGCTCGGCAGCGCCGAATTGCGTGCGCGCTGGGAGGTCGAGCTTGGCGGCATGCGCTCGCGCATCCACGCCATGCGCGCCGGCCTGGTCGAGCGGCTGGCTGCACGCGGTGCCGGCCAGTTCGGGTTCATCAACCGGCAGGCCGGCATGTTCTCGTACTCGGGCTTGAGCAAGGCCCAGGTCCAACGCCTGCGCGACGAATTCGCCATTTACGCGGTCGACAACGGCCGTATCTGCCTGGCCGCGCTGAGCGCGGACAAGCTGGACGCGGTGGCCGACGCGATCGCCGCCGTCAGCGCCTGAACCGCCCTTACGCCCACCGCCGGCCGCGCGCGCCACGCCCGCGGCCCGGCACGGCGACCCAACCACGCCCGTCCCCGAACGGCCTCACCTGGATGCTGCATGTTTTTTCGCAATCTCACCTTGTTCCGGTTCTCCCCTGCGGTCGGCACCGACCTCGCGCGCCTCGAGGAGGTGCTCGCCGACCATCGGCTACGGCCTTGCGGGCCCTTGGAAATGGCCACCCGCGGCTTCGTCCCACCCACTGCCGGGACGGAAGACGCGCCGCTGACGCGTAGCCTCAAGCACTGCACGCTGCTGGCGCTGGGCAGCGAGGACAAGCTGCTGCCGGCGCAGGTGGTCAACACCGAGCTACAGCGCAAGGTCCGCGCCGTTGCCGAACAGCACGGGCGCCGGGTCGGCGGCCGCGAACGCAAGCGGATCAAGGACGAAGTCCTCACCGAGCTGCTGCCGCGCGCCTTCGTGCGCAACTCGCGCCTGGCCGCTTACGTCGACCGGCAGCACGGTTGGGTGGTGCTGGACACTGCCAGCCGCAAGGCCGCCGAGGATGCGCTGACCGAGCTGCGCCAGGCGCTGGGCAGTTTCCCCGCCGTCCCGCTGGCGCCCGCCAACAGCCCGCGCCTGCTCATGACCGACTGGCTGGGCAGTGGCAAGCTGCCGGCTGGACTACAGCTGGGCGACGAATGTGAATTGCGCGACCCGGCAAGCAACACCGGGGCCATCGTGCGCTGCCGGCGGCAAGACCTGGAAGCCGACGAGGTCAAGGAGCACCTGCGCACCGGCAAGCAGGTGTTCCTGCTCGGCCTGGTGTTCAACGAGCGCATCGGCTTCGTGCTCGGCGAGGACCTGGTGATCCGCAAGCTCAAGTTCCTCGACGTGGTCACCGAGGAGCTGGGCGACAGCCAGGGCGACGCCGCGGCCGAGCTGGACGCCGGTTTTGCCCTGATGAGCCTGGAATTGGCCCAATTGCTGGCCAAACTGGACGAGTGTTTCGGGCTGCCGCGACCGACCGACGCGTAAACGAAAAACTATCCCCATTACGGGACGCGCCGGGGCATACTTGCGCCAGCGCGACGCGACAGAACCCTGCTCCCCTGATGCCGGCCCCCGACGGGCCGCAGGTGGCGGCAACTGCGCGTCGGCGGTGACGCAAGGACAGGCCCGGAATGACCCAACAGCTACGAGGCGATTGGCTGGAACTGGTGACCGCACGCGGCTGCACGATCCGCGTGCTGAAGGCCGCGAGCCCGCGTGCGCGCCAGTTGCGCCTGACCGTGACGCCGAACGGTGCCCGGGTTTCCTACCCGCACGGGATGCGCGCCGGCCAGGTCTATGCGTTCCTGCGCAGCCAGGCCGGCTGGCTGGAGCGCAAGCTGAACGAGCTGAACCTGGTCACCAAGCCTACGCGCGCCCTGCACGTGGGCACACCCACCGAATTCACCTTGCGTGGCGAGAACACCGCGCTGCACTGGGCCGAGGGGCCCTACCCCAAGGTCGAGGCCCGTGACGGCCAGGTGACCCTGGTCATCCCGCGCCCGAACACGCGCGCCCTGCCCGTGGCCCGCGGCCTGCTGGCCATGCACCTGGAAGGCCTGATCCGCCGCGACGTGTCGCGCTGGCTGGCGCTCTACGTGCCCCAGCTTGGCTTGGCCCCGACCTCGATCCGCGTGCGCTCCATGAAGAGCCTCTGGGGTAGCCTGGATACGCGCGACCGCATCAACCTCGATCTCGCCCTGGCCCTGGCACCGCCGGCGGCGCTGCGCTACGTCGTGGTCCACGAGCTGTGCCACCTCAAGGAGCGCAACCACTCCGCCCGTTTCTGGGCGCAGGTGGAACGGCTGCTGCCGGGCTGGCAGGTGCAGCGCGACTGGCTGCGCCAGCACGGCGCACCGCTGAAGTACGAGCTGGACCGCCTGGTCGCGGACATGGCCGATTGAGCCGATCGATCGGACCGGGCACGAACCGGCCGTTTCGCACTCAAGGCGACCGGCGATCAATGACTACGGTTTGGCCGGCCGTGGCTGACGCACGTAGCGGGTGCCCAGCACGTCGTCCCAGAACAAGGTGGTGACGCCGAAATTTGTTTCCGGGTGGAAATGATGGATCTGGTGGGCGCCAGCCCAGCGCCGCAGCCAAGCCTGCTTGAAGCGCATATGGTGGATTGCGAAATGGCTGAGGCCATAGGCCACGTAGCCAATGGTCACCGCACCCATCAGCACCAGGGCAAACCCGGTCGGCAGCACCGCCCCAAGCAGCGCCGTCAACACCACCAGCACCATGGCTGGCAGGAAAAACGGCAACGAATCGTAGCCCAGCGGATTCTCGTGATGCTTGCGGTGGCCCTGCTCGAACAGCGGGATGTGGGTGTGGAACATCCAGCGATGGAAAAAATATTCGATGAAACTGAAGGCGAACAAGCCCAGCGCCACCGCCAGCACCACGCCGAGCACGCCGCCCGCCCCCAGCCGCGCGCCGACCACCAGCAGCGCGATGCCGAGCACCGAATCGACCACCACTTCGGCCCAGTAATTGGTGCGCGTGCTGGACAGACGGGCGATCCCGTCCAAGCCTGAGCGCGACAGCGCTTGCATGGTCAAACGCTGTGTCATGACATTGCCTCCACAGCCACCCTCGGCGAATCCGAACCGCAGCAACTATTGTCCCACTTCGCCCATGCCGAATCACAGACCCAGGACAAGGCGGCGCGAGTCCGGCAGCGGCTGCGGATGTTCAATGCGACAGCACGAAGGCGGTGAGGATCTGCGCGGTCTGCACCGGTTTCTCCTGCATGGGCAGGTGCTTGCAGCCGCTCAACATGCTCGAGCTGATCGCCGCGGCATGGCTCAGTCCGTTGCGCAGGCTGTCCAGGGCTGAGTGGTCGATGACCGGGTCATCACGGCACCACAGGCCGAGCACCGGCATGTCCAGCTGCGCCAGGTGGCGCTGCACGATCAGTTGCTGCGAGTCCTGGCGCAGGCTGGCCAGCCGCTCCTGCACGAACGCGCGCTCGGCCTGGTTGCGGCGCACCAGGACATCGGCAAAGCGACCGCGCTCTTCTGGCGGCTGGGCCAGCAGCATCGCCCGCGACCGCGCCAGGCCGGCACGATCATCGTATTCGAACAGCGGCGCCGCAGCGGCCTGGGTGCTGAAGGCATTGTGCGTGGCCTGCAGGCCGAAGGCCTCGAGCAGGGCCAGCCTGGCGACGCGGTCGACATGCTTGGCGGCATAGACCGTGGCCACCGCCGCGCCCGTGCCATGCCCGACCAGCGCGAAACCGCGCACGCCGGTCGCCTCCACGAACTGCTGCAGGCGCGCGGCCTGGGCTTCAATGGAGTAATCCGCGCCCGGCACCCGCGAGGATTCGCCCCAGCCCGGCAAGTCGGGCACGATGACGTGGAAATGCGGCGTCAGCTGCTCAGCCACCGCCAGCCATTCGCTCTTGTCGGCGGCGAAGCCGTGCAGCAGTACGATGTCTGGACCTTCCCCGCCGGTGTAATACACCCAGGTGGTGTCACCGGCCGCCACGCTCTGCTTGTCGACATGCGCAACCATCGCCTGGCGCGCCTGGTCGAGCTGCATCAACCATTGCGGCGCCAGCCAATAGCTGCCGCCCAGGGCCACCAGCAGCAAGCCGGCCAAGCCGGCAAGGAACTTCAGCCGGCGCAGCAGCAGGCGCTGCCACAGCGGCCGGGTCGGCAAAGCGGGGCTGGACATGTCGATTGGCGAACCTTGCTAAGGAGCAGACGTGGGGCGCGATGCCCGCGCGAATGCGCATTTAAGCATGCCCATCATCCTACCGGCGCCATACTGGCCGCCTGGGGCGCTGGTCCCTGCGTACCCGCCATGGCCCTGGCCTTGGCCAGGATGGCCGCGACGGCGGCCTGGGTCAGCGGATGGTAGCCGGGCGCCGCCGCGGCATAGACCTGCTCGGCGTAGGCCAACCCTGCCGGAGTCCTGGCCAAGGCCTTGTACAGCGGGGTGGTGAGGTACAGCCGGCCGATGCGGCGCATGTGCTCGCCGGCGGCCGGCCACGCTGCCTGGTAGCCGGCAGCAATGGCGTGCACATACCAGCGCATGCCGATCTCGGCATTCGGCGTGCCGGTGAGTTGCCAGGCCGCATCCAGTTGCTCGAGTTTTTCCAGCGGCGCGAGATCGGGCAGGCGATCCAGGAAGTACATCCATTCCTGGGTGTTCCACGCCTGCGCGGCCAGCCCGGCAGCGTCGAGGTCGCCGGCCAGGAAGTCATGGCGCGCGGCATCGATCATCGCGAAGCGCGGCGACTCCGGCAGCGACGCCGCGGTCGGGATGCCCGGCTGGTAGACCCAGGCCAGCACCTCGTCCCAGGCCACGCGCCCGGGATGCCGGTTCACCAGCGCCACCTTCAAGTAGGCGAGCATGTCCTCGGTGCGGATGCTGCGATAGGCGAAATGCTCGAAGTAACCGCGCAACCAGGGGTCCAGCAGCTCGCGCCCATAGCGCGCTTCCAGGGTACGCAGGAACCAGGCGCCCTTGTGGTAGGCCACGGCGCCCAGGCCGTCGTCCGCTGCAAGGCCATCCGGGTCGGGCGCGAGCTTTTGCAGGTTGGCCGCGATGCCGTGCAGCTTGTTCTGCAGCTCGTGCGCGGCCAGCAGGGTCTCCTCGTCGGCCAGCACCTTGCCGTACACCGCCTCGGTGATGCGGCCCTGGACATAGGTGGTGAAACCCTCGTTGAGCCAGATGTCGCGCCAGGTGGCGGCAGTGACCAGGTTGCCCGACCAGGAATGCGCCAGCTCGTGCGCCACCAGGGAGACCAGGCTCTTGTCGCCCACCAGCACGGTGGGCGTGGCAAAAGTCATGTTCGGATTTTCCATGCCGCCGAACGGAAACGAGGGCGGCAGCACCAGGAGGTCGTAGCGCCCCCAGCGATAGGCGCCGTACAGCTGCTCCGTGCTGGCGATCAGCTGCTCGGTGTCGGCGAATTCGCGCGCCGCCAGCTCGATCAGCGAGGGTTCGGCATAGACGGCCGAACGCGGCCCGGTCTCGCGCACGGCCAGCGCACCGGCGGCAATCGCCAGCAGGTAGGACGGGATGGGATGCGGCTGGGCAAAGTGGAACTCGCCGTCCAGCGCATGCCGGGCCTCGTTCAGCGCGCTCATCACCACGCGCAGGCCGCGCGGTGCGTGGATGTGCGCCGCGTAAGTGAAGCGCACCGCCGGCGTGTCCTGCAGCGGCACCCAGGAGCGGGCGTGGATCGCCTCCGACTGCGAAAACATGAACGGCGCGGCGTGGTCGGCGGTCTACTCCGGCGTCAACCACTGCAGGCCCGAAGCGTGTAATGAAGTCCGGTAATGGATGCGCACGCGGGCCGGCCGCTGCGGCACCTCGATGCGCAGCGCGCAACCAAGTTGTTCGTCGCGCGTGCCCAGCGACCAATCCAGGACCTGCGCCTGGCCATCCGCGACGAGCGCCTCGACCCGCTCGATGTCCAGGTCCCGCGTATCCACGAGCAACACGGTGGCCGTGGGATCGAGCCAATCCAGGTGCAGCGTGGCCTGGCCTGCCAGGTGGCACAGGGCAAAGTCAAGTACGAGGTCCAGGTCCAGGTGGACCACTCGCACCTGCCCGGCTTGCGCGCAGGAATGCGGATCGATGGCTGGATGCCCAGCGCTGGATACGGAGGTGCCCACGGTCAGCGGCTGGCACGCGCAGGCCATGGCCATGGCCATGCCAAAGCCAGGCGCTCAGCCAAGATCCAGCGCCGCGGTCAGGTCGCCCGGTGCCGGGCCACCAGCGGCCAGCATGGCCTGCTCGCGCAGGCGCAGGCCGGGAAGTTTTTTCAGGCCGAAGCGGCGGGTGATGAAGCGCAGGATCGAGCCGGTGTCGTAGATGGTATGGTCGACATGGCCCTTGCGGGCAAACGGCGAGATCACCAGCGCGGGAATGCGCGTGCCCGGACCCCAGCGGTCGCCCTTGGGTGGCGCGACGTGGTCCCACCAGCCGCCGTTCTCGTCCACCGTCACCACGACCAGCATGTTGGGCCATTGCGGGCTGTTGCGCAGGGCATCGACGACCCGCGCCAGGTGCCGATCACCCGAATCCACGTCGGCATAGCCCGCGTGCATGTTGAGGTTGCCCTGCGGTTTGTAGAACGTCACCGGCGGCAGCGTGCCGGCCTCGACGGCGGCGAGGAAATGGTTGCTGCGCGAGGTCTCGCCGACGCCGCCATCGCGCAGGTGCTGCTTGCGCGCCGCGGTGCCCGGCGCAAACTGCCGGAAATAGTTGAACGGCTGGTGGTGGGGCTGGAAATTCGGCACCTTGGGGAAGGCGTCCGGACCGCCGTCGCCCTTGCCTTCCAGCGCGAGCTGCCAGCCGCCGGCGTACCAGGCCCAGTCCACCTTGGCCGCGCTCAACGCATCGCCGATGGTCTGATGGCTCTGCGGCGGCAGCGTGTTCGGGCTGCCCCGGTCGGCCAGCAGCGGGTCGTGCGGATCGGTGCTGAACGCCGGCGCGTAGGCCGGCCCCATGGTGTTCACCACCCAGAAATCCGGGGTCATGATGTCCGGCGTGGCGAATTTCGCCATGCCCTGCATCGCGCTGCGCGGCGCATCCGGCGCAAGTTTGGGACGGATGCCGGCGGGATCATCGCCTTCGAGCTGCACGATCTGGAAGCGCGAGATGCTCTTGTCCGCGTGTGCATAGTGCGGCGGCTGCGCGCAGGCCAGGTACTGGTGGTTCAGGAACGAGCCGCCAAACGCACCCATGAAGAAGTTGTCGCACAAGGTGAACTGGCGCGCGAGCTGCCACAGGCGCAGATTGACCCCGCTGTCGGCGTAGTAACCCATGGGGAAGGCGCCCGAATCGCCCCAGGCGACGAAACCGTCGTTCTTACCGCCGTTGATCTGCAGCTGGTTCTGGTAGAACTGGTGTACCAGGTTGCGCGTGATCACGCCTTGCGGCAGCGGATCGCCATCCGGTGTGCGCAGCGCAAACGGCCCATTGGGCAGGACACCGATGTCGGCCTCCTGGATGTGGAACTTGCGGTGCTCGACGATCTGCGCGTGCGGCACCATGCCGCCCCAGATCGGCGGCAGCGTGGCCAGCACGCTGCCGTCGCGGTCGCGCTGGCGCAACGCTTCGGCTGGCACCTTGGCCAAGGGCTGTTCGAGCCCCGGGAAGTCGCCAAACAAATTGTTGAAGCTGCGGTTTTCCGCAAACAACACCACGACGTGCTGGATGTGCTCGCGCAGTGCGGCGTTGCTCACACCCGTGCCAGCCCTGGCCGCCACCGACGACGCCGCGGCGGTTTCGCCTGCCCCCAGGGCCAGGGCCGCCGCGGCCACCGTCACGCCGCCAAGCAGACGGCGGCGTTCGGGGTTCTCGGGTGACCCGTCGTCCGCTGCCGAGACCGGACCTGTCGACTCTTTGTCCATGCAAACTATTCCCAACCGGTGCGACGCTGCTACGGGTTTGCCGTCGCCGTGCCGTAGAACCGTACCAGATCGGCCTTCATCTGCTTGAGCGCGTCGGTGTTGAGATAAACCATGTGCCCCGAGGGGTAGTACGCGAAGTGCACGTTGCCCCGCAGCGACGGGTCGAGCTGCATGTGCGCGAGGTCGTACTCGGTGTTGAAGAACGGCGTCGCCATGTCGTAGTAACCGTTGGCCGACAGCACCTGCAACTTGGGATTGGTGCGGATCGCGTGCGCGAGGTCGATCGCGGTATAGGCCAGCGGCAGCTCGCGCTGCATGCCGGGCGCCTTGTGTTTCCAGTCCCAGTTGCGGTTGGCGCCGGGGGCGGACGTGCGGTATTCCAGCGCGCTGTGGTACTTGAGCTCATTGCTCATGTAGTTGTGGAACGCGCTCACGAAAGCACCGGTAATGCCGGTGGACGAGGGGTCGTAGCCGGGATTCTCGCCGGCGGCGTCCTGGTCGATACCTGTGAAGCGGCTGTCGAAGCGGCCGATCGTCCGCCGTTCCCCACGCAACAGCTCCTTGCGGAAGCGGCTGAGGTCCACGCGCAGGTCCGCGCTCTTGATGTAGTCCACCGACAGTCCGGTATAGGCGGCCATCTGCTGCGCCACGCTGTCGAGTTCCGCCGCCGGCAGGTTGCTGCCCTTGGCGAGCGCGGCGGTGTACGGCCCGCGGGCCCACTGCTCCACCTGCTTAATGAACTCCGGCAGGCTGGCCGGCTTGTTCGGCACCTTGTCGTGGTACCACGCCGCGGCGGCATAGGTCGGCATGTAGCCGATGTAGAGCTCGTCGTAACCGGGCAGGCGGATCGCATAGTTCAGGATCGACGACAGCAGCACGACGCCGTTCATCGTCATGCCATCGTTCTGCAGCTTGTCGACCAAGCCGGCACTGCGCGTGGTGCCGTAGCTTTCGCCGAACAGGAACTTCGGCGAATTCCAGCGCTGGTTCTTCTCGACGTAACGCTCGATCGCCTGCGCAAACGCGGAAATGTCCTGGTCCACGCCCCAGAAGTCCTTGCCGGTCGCCTTGCCCACGGGCCGCGAATAGCCGGCGCCCACCGCGTCGATGAACACGAGGTCGCTCTTGTCCAGCAGGCTGTCGTTGTTCGGGATCACGTGGTACGGAGCCGGTCCCGTCGCGGACGGGCTGTCGGTCTCGACGCGCACCGGGCCGAGCGAGCCCATGTGCAGCCACAGGGTCGACGAACCGGGACCGCCGTTGTACAGGAACGTCACCGGCCGCGTGCTGTTCCTGCCGTCGTTGTCACCCACGGTATAGGCGACGTAGAACACGCTCGCTCGCGGATCGTTCTTGTCGTCGCGGATGATCAAGGTGCCTGCGGTGGCCGTGTACGCGTATTTGCGGCCGTCGATGGTCACCGTGTGCGTCGTGCGCGTGCTGTCCTCGGTGACAGGCACGGTGGCGGCGGCAGGACCATGGTTGCTGCTGGCCCGGGCCGGTGCCGGCGCGGCGGCGTGAATGACTCCAAGCGGGGCGAGCGCAAGTACGCCCGCCACTATCGGCGCGATGAGACCATTCATTTGGAACCCCCTGTAGCGGATTGTCGAACAATGTCGAATTGCAGACCAACCCTACCACCGACACCCGCCGCGGCAAATATGCAAAAAGTCCCGGTCGCCGGCATCGACGTCGCCGTGCACGACCCGTGGCGTAGCAGACGCAACGGATTTCAGTTCAAGGTCGTCACCTGCACGACGGCGGTGTCGTCCGCGTGCTCAAGCAGGATCTTACGCACGCGATCCTGCCAGACCTCGCCAAAATTCTTGCGCTGCGCAACTGTGGCCTCGGGCGCAAACGCCGCCATCAACAGCGGGCGCAGGTTCGGTGCCGGCGGCACGCTGCTCAAGTCCAGCGCCACGCTGACGGTCTTGCCGGTGTCGCCACGCGTCACCTGGATGTCGCTCGTCTGGGCCGACTCGGCGTAGGCCAGGAGGTCCTGGCGCACGAAGTGGCCACCGATGCCGTGGAAGCCATTGTCGGCCGCCGCACCGGTGAGCAGGGTGAAGACCTGGGCCATGACGCCGTTGACGCCTTCGCCCGCCGGACCGGGAATGCGCACGGAAACCGCGCCGCGTACGGCAGATCCATCGGGATACAGCGCGCGCAGCGCAGCGCGCGCCATGAGATAGGCGCCGGCCACGGTGGGGCAGGAATGCCCGGCCAGACGCACCGCGTCGACGTAGTGGTATTCCATCAGGCCACCCTCGGCGGCGCCAAGGAATTCGGCCAGCGGGTCGCGCAGGGTGATGCGTGGCGCCTGGTCGAAGAACTGCGGATAGTTCACGACAGCCACGACCTCACTCTTCGGGCAGGTCGACGATGCCGAAGTCGATCACCACGGCGCCGGGTTCGCGCTGGCGATAGGTCACGGTCAGGTTGTCGCCGAGGCGATCGCGCAATTGCGCGAGCAGTGGGATGGGATCGTGGTCGTTGACGAAACGCATGGTCTCGCCCGAGCGCAGCGCGCCGATCGCGCCAAAAATCGCCGAGTGGCGGAAACGGTGCGCAATGCCGCGCGCATCGAACGGATAGACTTTTTCTTCGGCGGCCAGGACATCGGACATGTGGCGGTACTCGGCACAAGATGGGAGCCACCAACATACGCTGCCGGCGTCGGCCGGCCACTGACGTGGATCAGCCGCGCGCCGGTGGCTAGAACTTGTAGCCGCGATGGATGGCCACGATGCCCTGGGTCAGGTTGCGCACCTCGACGTGGCCGAAGCCGGCGTGCTCCAGCATGCCCTTCAGGGTTTCCTGGTCGGGATGCTTGCGGATCGATTCGGCCAGGTACTGGTAGCTGTCGGCATCGTGCGCAAACATGCGTCCCAGCCGCGGCAGCACCTGGAACGAATGGAAGTCGTAGAGCTTGCCCAGCGCGGCATTGCGCACGCGGGAAAACTCCAGCACCAGCACGCGGCCACCCGGCTTCAGCACGCGATGGATGTCAGCCAGCGCCCGGTCCTTGTCGGTGACGTTGCGCAGGCCGAAGGCCATGGTCACCGCATCGAAACTCGCGTCGGGGAACGGCAGCGCCTCGGCATTGAGCTGCGCCCAGCGCAGGCCGGACACCAGGCCGCGATCGGTGAGCCGGTCGCGACCGACATCCAGCATGGCCGCGTTGATGTCGCCAACCACGATCTCGCCGTCCTCGCCCACCACGGGCTTGAGCAAGGCGGCGATGTCGCCGGTGCCGCCGGCCAGGTCGAGCACGCGGTCGCCACGGCGGATGCCGCTGACGGCGATGAAGTGGCGCTTCCACAGGCGGTGCACACCGAACGACATCAGGTCGTTCATCAAGTCGTAGTTGCGCGCCACCGAGGTGAACACCGCGCCGACGAGTTTCTGCTTGTCGGCGACCGGTACGTCACGAAATCCGAAATGGGTGGTGCCTGGTTGTTCGCTCATGGGCCGCATGTTACCTGCTTGCGGACAGCCGGACCGGGCGGCTTCTACCGTCAAAGCTCCTGGCCAGCGCCGGCGCTCAACGCGGCTCCGAGCTGTGGAATGCCGTCGGCTTGCCGTCCTGTTTGTACACCACGCCATCCTTCATGACGAAACTGACGTGCTGCATGAGGGTGATGTCGTCCAGCGGATTGCCCGGCACCGCGATCACGTCGGCACCACGACCCACGGCGATCTGGCCGAGCTGTCCGGACTTGTGCAGCAATTCCGCGGCGTGCGTAGTCGCCGCCTGCAGGGTGAACATCGGCGGCATGCCGGCCTGCACCATGTAAGCGAATTCCTCGGCGTTCTCGCCATGCGGATAGGCACCGGCATCGGTACCGAAGGCGATCTTGATGCCGGCCTTGTACGCGGCGGCGGCGTTGCTCAGGCTCTTCGGGCCGATCGCCGCAGCCTTGCGCTGGATCTGCGGCGGGAAATAGCCGGACTTGGCCGCGAGCTGGGCGACGCGTTCGCCGGTGATGATGGTTGGCACCAGCCAGGTGCCGTGCTGCTTCATCAGCTGCCGGTCGGTCTCATCCATGAGCGTGCCGTGCTCGACCGAATCGACGCCGCCCAGGATCGCGCGGCGCACCGCTTCGGCGCCGTGCGCGTGGGCGGCGACGGTGAAGCCGTAGTCGTGCGCGGCGGCGACCACGGCCTTGATCTCGTCGATGGTCATCTGCGGGTTCTCGCCGTTCGTGCCCTCGTCGAGCACGCCGCCGCCGGGCATGATCTTGATGACGTCGGCGCCATCCTTGTAGTGCTGGCGCACGGCCTTCCAGGCGTCCTGCGGCGAATCGATGATGCCCTGTTTCGGGCCCGGGTCGCCGGCCAGGTCCATGCGGTAGCCGTTGGTGGGGTCGGCGTGGCCGCCGGTCGTGCCGATCGCCGTCCCGGCGGTGAAAATGCGCGGCCCCGGCACGATGCCGGCGTTGATCGCGTTGCGCAGCGCGATCGACTCGTTGTCGCCGTCGGCCAGGTTGCGCACCGTGGTGAAGCCGGCAAGCAGGGTGCGCCTGGCGTATACGGTGGAGCGGATCGCGTAATCGGCTGGATTCAGGCGGAACTGGTCGCTGTAGCTGGTCGGGCTGCCCTGCATGGTGAGGTGGGTATGCATGTCGATCAGGCCCGGCATGCAGGTCGCGTTCGCCAGGTCGACAAACTGGTACTTGCCGCCGGCGCTCTTGGCGGCAGCCTCGTACGGCTTGGCGTCGACCGTGCCGGCATGCAGCTCGTGGATGCGGCCGTCCTCGACCACCAACGTGGTCTCGCCGAGCAAATTGCCGGCGGCCGTATCCACCAGGTGGCCGCAGTGCAATACGCTGACGTCGTGCGCGGGCGGGGCATCGGCGGCCGACACCGCACCAGGCAAGGACAAGACGACGGCAGCAGCCAGGACGGCAAGGCGTGGCGACATGGATGGACTCCCCTGGGAACAAGTCGGATCAACGATGGTGCCGAGTATAGGCGCGCGCAATACGCGACTCGACTGGCCAGAAGTCATGGTCGGCATTCCACTCCGTCGTCATTCCCGCGACCTTTTTCTTCGTCATTCCCGCGAAAGCGCGAATCCAGAGCTTTTCGCCGAGGCAGCCCGAAAAGCAAGAGCACTGGATTCCCGCTTTCGCGGGAATGACGACGGAGGGTTGAAGTGACGACGGAGGAGCTGGGAACGACGACGAGGGAGCGGGGATGGCGACCGGGCGTCAGATCGTGGGCTTGCCGTCAACCTTGTAGACCACGCCGTCCTTCATGACGAAGCTGACGTGCTGCATGAGGGTGATGTCGTCCAGCGGATTGCCGGGCACCGCGACCACGTCGGCGCCGCGCCCGACGGCAACCTGGCCCAGCAGGGCGGACTTGTGCAGCAGGTCGGCGGCATGGGTGGTAGCGGCCTGCAGCACGAACATCGGCGGCATGCCGGCCTGCACCATGTACTCGAATTCCTTGGCGTTCTCGCCATGCGGATAGACGGCCGCATCGGTACCGAACGCGATCTTGACACCGGCCTTGTAGGCACGCCCGGCATTGGCCTGGATCACCGGCCCGACTTCCTTGGCCTTGCGCGCCACCTGCGGCGGGAAGTACCCCGGCTTCTCCGCCATCTCCTGTGCGTACTTGCCGGCGATGATGGTCGGCACCAGGTAGGTGCCGTGCTGCTTCATCAGCTGCATGTCGGTGGCGTCCATGAATGTGCCGTGTTCGATGGAATCCACCCCGCCGATGACGGCGCGCCGGATCGCCTCGGCGCCGTGTGCATGCGCGGCGACGGTGAAGCCGTAGTCGTGCGCAGCCGCGACCACGGCCTGGATCTCCGGGATGGTCAACTGGGCATTGTCGGCGCTCGCGCTTTCGTCCAGCACGCCGCCGGAGGGCATGATCTTGATCAGGTCGGCGCCGTCCTTGTAGTGCTGGCGCACGGCCTTCCAGGCGTCTTCCGGTGAATTGATGATGCCGTCCTTCGGGCCCGGATCGCCGGCCAGGTCCATGCGGTAGCCGTCGGTCGCGTCGGCGTGGCCGCCGGTGCTGCCGATCGCCTTGCCCGCGGTGTAGATGCGCGGCCCTGGCACGATGCCGGCGTTGATCGCGTTGCGCAGCGCGATCGACTCGTTGTTGCCGTCGGCCAGGTTGCGCACGGTGGTGAAGCCGGCGAGCAGGGTGCGCCGCGCATACACGGTGGAGCGCACGGCGTAGTCGGCGGTGTTCCAGCGGAACTGGTCGGAATAGCCGGTCGGACTGGTCTCCATGGTGAGATGGACATGGGCGTCGATCAGGCCGGGCATGCAGGTAGCATTGGCCAGGTCGACATACCGGTACTGGCCACCGGCTGCGTTGGCGGCAGCCTGATAGGGCTTGGCGTCCACCTGGCCGGCACGGATTTCCTTGATGCGGCCGGCGTCGACGACCACGGTGGTTTCGCCGAGCAGCTTGCCGGCAACGGTATCCACCAGGTGCCCGCAGTGCAGCACGGTGACGTCGTGCGCCGGCGCCGTTTGCGCATTGAGGACGCTGCAAGGCAAGGACACGAGGGTGGCGGCAACCAGGAGGGCGAGGCGTGGGGACATGGCGGGTTCGGCGTTGCAGTGGGGGAGATGCAACTGTAGATGAACGAAACGCCCAATACGATATGCCGCCACTCCGCGACCGCACTTCACCTCGACGGCACCAGAGGCGTACCGCGGCGACAGCCGCCGGCGCACTCAGCCGCGTTTTTCCAGGCGTTCCGTGGCATCCGCAGTCGGTGCGGTGTCGCCGTCGTCGGCCTGTCCAGGATCGACGGGATCGGGAAGGTTGGCTCCGGGTGTGATCTTGAGGATGGAGTGGCGCACCTCGCGCGAGAGGATGATGCGCGCATCGCCGACCACTTCCTCCAGCGCCGGCAGGTAATCCAGCTTGCCCTCGTCGTCGGGCCATACCACGCGGCGCTCGCGCAGCTTCTGGATGAAACCTCGGAACAAGGCCTTGTCGAAGAACTCCGGCGCGGCCAGCTCATTGAGCAGCCCGAGACGCTGTGCGGTAAGCGTGCAGGTCTTCTCCAACTGCGCGGCAGTCAAGGCCCGCGGGCCGTTCTTCACCAGGGCGGCGATGGTGATGTAGTAGCGCTCGAAGGCCTGGATCAGGCAGCGCGCGATGACGCGTAGCTGGAAGGCGCTGTCCTCCTGGCCGGGACTGCGTTCCAGCACGCGCCCCGCCCCGGCGGATTCGAGCAGGCCGCGGCGCACGAAGAAATCGATGGTCGAGCGCAGCTCGCGGCCGAAGCCGGCCTCGTCCCAGGGCAGGAACAGCTCGGCCTGGATGAAGGGGTAGACGATGCGGCCCAGGCGCAGGATCGAGGCCCGCGACATGCGACGGTTGTTGAGGAAGCAGCAGGCCACCCACGCCGCCGTGGCCGTCAGGTGCAACACGTTGTTGCGGAAATAGCTGAGCAGCACGGCCTGTTCGCCGCCCACGCTCAAGACGTCGCCGAGCGGATGCGTGACCCGCTCGATCCAGCCCATGTGCTCGCCGTACTGGACGATGCCGGCGCTGTTCATGGCGGTGAGGGTGATGCGGTCGGAGTAGCGCAGCTCCTCGAACAAGGCCTTGGTGAGATCGAGCTGCGTCAGCAGGTCGGCCTCGGCCATGGCGTGCTTGGGCGTGGCGAGCAGGACCAGGGCCAGCAGGTTGATCGCGTTGACATCGGCGGCACGGTTGATATTGATCTGGATTTGTTCGCCCAACCGGCTGGTCACCGCGCCCAGCCATTCGGGCTTGCCTTGCGGATCGTCCTCGGCATGGCGCCAGTCGGCACCGGTCGCATCCAGCAACGGCGTCAGCTCGATCGGCTCGCCGAAATTCAGCGTGACGTGCCCATAGCGCTGGCGCAGCACGCGCAGTCCGCGCAACAGGCCGAACAGCGACTCCTTCTCCTTCGGCTTGCCACCCAGCTCGCCTGCATAGGACTTGCCCTCCATCAGCTTTTCGTAGCCGATGTACACCGGCTGGAACAACACCGGCCGGCGCGGCGCGCGCAGGAAGGCGCGGATGGTCATGACCAGCATGCCCAGGTGCGGCGTGAGCAGCCGCCCGGTGCGCGAGCGGCCGCCCTCGATGAAATACTCGATCGGGACACCGCGGTCGATCAGCTGGGAGAGGTATTCGTTGAAGATCACCGAGTACAGCGCATTGCCCTTGAAGCTGCGGCGCAGGAAGAACGCGCCGCCGCGGCGCAGGATCGGCCCGATCACCGGCAAATCCAGGTTCACGCCGGCGGCGATGTGCGGCACCACCACGCCGGAGATGTGCAACTGGTAGCTCAGCAAGAGGTAATCGGTGTGGCTGCGGTGGCAGGGCACGTACACCACCTCGAAGCCGGGCGCCGCGGCGCGCGCCTTGTCGAAATGATGCAGGGTGATGCCGTCGTACAGCTTGTTCCAGAAATTGCTAAGCAGCATCGACACCGAGCGCACCACGGGGTACGAGTAATCGGCGGCAATCTCCAGCATGATCTTGTGCGCGTTGCGCCAGGCCTTGGCCGGGGCGATCTTGTCCTTCGCCGCGCTGGCGGCAATCGCCGCGCGCACCGGTTCGGCATTGAGCACCGCATCCACCACCGTGCGCCGGTGCGACAGGTCCGGCCCGATCACCGCCGCGCGGATACGGTGGAAGTGCATGCGCAGGACGCGCGCGATCTTGCGTGCCAGGCGCTCGTCGTCCAGGTCCGGCCAGTCCTGCATCACGCTGCGCAGCGAGATGGGGGCCGAGAAATGCACCACGGTATCGCGACCGTTGAACAACAGTGCCAGCAGCCGGCGGAAGCGCCCGACCACCACCCAGTTTTCCGAGAACAGCACCTTGAACCAGCCGCTGTCGCGGCTCGGCGCACGGCCGACGTAGATCGCCACCGGCACCACCTGGATGTCGCGCTCCGGATGCGCCTGCAAGCCGCGCAGCAAATCGCGCAGGGCCAACTGGATGCTGCGCTTGCGGGTCCGCCCGAATACCCACCCCTCGCGCCGCACCAGAGCCATCATCGAGCGCCGGCGGCGCATGCCGGCCAGCGGCTGCAGCGGGTTCGGCAAGCCGGCCTCGCGACAGGCCTGCTGCAGGATCACCCGGTCGGAAAGCCCGTCGCGTTCGACCACGTAGCATACCGGCGCGCTGCCCGGCAGCAGCGTGGCCGGTTCAGCCGGCTCACGCCGCAGGCGCAACCAGGGCTGCAGCAAGGCGCCGGCCAGGTCGAACCACCATGAGGTGCGTTGCCGCGGAGTCGCTCGGGTGCCTGAAGTGTCCTGCATCGGCCCATTCTAGCGGCCCAGCCTCGTCGCATGCCCACGATACGCCCTACTGGCGGCCAAGCCCGCCAACTGACAGACTGCCGACCTTTGGCTTCCAGCACTCGCGCCCGCTCTATGGATTACCCCTTCCCCGTGACCCGCCAGCCATCGCCGCTGACGCGCGGCATCAGCTACCTGCTGGCAGCCGTCGCCTTGCTGCTGGTGATCCGGCTGCGCCTGCTGCCGGCCCTGCTGGCAGGGCTGCTGGTCTACGAGCTGGTGCGCACCCTTACCCCACTGCTGGGCCGGCGCATTTCTGGCGACCGCGCGCGGGTGGTGGTAGTGGCTGTCCTGGGTGCGGCCGTCGTCGGCCTGCTGCTCGGGCTGATCTTCGCCACCATCGCGTTTTTCCGCTCCGAGCTCGGCAGCTCCGACCTGTTGTGGCGCGAGCAGTTGATGCCATTGGTGGAAAAGGCGCGCCAGCAGCTGCCCTCGCTGCTGGTCGACAACCTGCCGGACAGCGTGGATGACCTGCGCGTCGGGGTGATGGAGCTGTTGCGCCGGCATGCCAACACGCTGCAGCTGGCGGGCCGCGACACGGCGCGCGCCTTCGTACACATCATCATCGGCCTGGTGCTTGGCGCCATCATCGCCCTGAGCCGCACCCGCGCCGAGCATCGGGTGGGCCCGCTGGCCGCGACCCTGCGCATGCGCGCCGAGCGGCTGGCCATGGCGTTCCACAACATCGTCTTCGCCCAGGTCAAGATCTCCCTGGTCAACACCGTGCTGACTGGCCTGTTCCTGCTGGTGGCGCTGCCCCTGCTCGGCATCCATGTGCCCCTGGCCAAGACCCTGGTGGTGGTCACCTTCATCGTCGGCCTGCTGCCGGTCGTCGGCAACCTGCTGTCCAACACCGCGGTGACCATTGCGGCGTTGTCGGTGTCCCTGGGCGTGGGTATCGCGGCGCTGGTGTTCCTGATACTCGTGCACAAGCTGGAGTACTTCCTCAACGCGCGCATCGTCGGCGACCAGATCCACGCCCGCGCCTGGGAGCTGCTCATCGCCATGCTGGTGATGGAGGCCGCCTTCGGCCTGGCCGGCGTCATTGCCGCGCCGATCTACTACGCCTACCTGAAAAGCGAGCTGGACGCGCAACAGCTCCTCTGACCTCGCGCTCCGCTGCCGCTTGCGGGTGCCCGATCGCGGGCGATGCTTCTGCGTGTAATTCTTCGGCGTGGCATCAGAGGGTGGGCTCCTACAGGTTTGGCGCGCGCACGATGCAAGCACTCAACCGTCGGCGAGCATGGCCTTGATCTTCGCCAGATGGGATTGCGCGGTTTCCTTTGTGGCCTGCTGGTCCGCTTCGGCGTCGTCGCCTTGCCAGTGCAGGTCTGCGCGCGGCAACTCCTGCAGGAAGCGGCTGGGCTGGTTGCTGTGCACCTCGCCCCAGAGCCTGGCCTTTCCCGGCCAGGACAAGGTCACCAGCTCCTTGGCGCGGGTCAGGCCCACATACATCAGGCGCCGCTCCTCCTCGACGCGGCCCTCGTCGATCGCGCCGTCATGCGGCAGGATGCCTTCGGCGCAGCCGACGATGAAGACGAAGCGGAACTCGAGGCCCTTGGCCGCATGCAGGGTCATCATGCGCACCGCGTTGCCGGGATCGTCGCGGTCGGCATGGCTGAGCAGGGCCAGCTGCGCGGCGAGGTCGCCGGCATTGCCGCCGCTGCCCTGCATGGCGCGGAACCAGTCCGCCAGCTCCTTGATGTTGGCCAGACGGCGCGCGCCCTGCACGGCATCGGTGACCCCCCCGGCCAGATGGGCGGCATAGCCCGTGCGCTTGAGGATGGCGTCCACCAGGTCGGCGGCGCTCTGGTGCAGCGAGACGCTGCGCAACTCGTCCAGCAGCTGCGCGAACTTCGCCAGGCCCGCCGCCGCGCGTGCCGGCAGCTGGCGCAGTACGCCGTCGCTGCGCGTCGCTTCTAGCAGTGAACCTCCCCGCACCTGGGCGAGCTGGCCCAGCCGTTCCAGCGTGGTGGCGCCAATTTCGCGCCTGGGTACGTTCACCACGCGCAGGAAGGCCGTGTCGTCGCTGGGGTTGGTCAGCAGACGCATGTAGCACAGGAGATCCTTCACCTCGGCGCGGTCGAGGAAGCTCAACGCGCCGGTGAGGTGATACGGCACGCGCGCCAGGCGCAAGGCCTTCTCCAGCGGCCGCGCCTGGAAGTTGCCGCGGTACAGGATGGCGATGTCGTGCCAGCGGGCCTTGTGCCGTTCCGCCAGCGTCGCGGCAATCGACGCGATGCGCTCGGCCTCGTGCGCAGCGTCGCGGCATTCCAGCACGCGGATCGGCGCGCCTTCCGGATGCTCGCTCCACAGCTTCTTGGCGTGCGCGTGCGGATTGTTGGCAATGAGCGCGTTGGCGGCGCGCAGGATGCGCCGGCCGCAGCGGTAGTTCTGCTCCAGCTTGATCACATGCAGGTTCGGCCAGTCGCGGCCGAGCTGCTCGATGTTGCCGGGGTTTGCGCCGCGCCAGGCGTAGATGGACTGGTCGTCGTCGCCCACGCAGGTCAGCGCGCCGCGCTCGCCGGCCAGCGCACGCAGCAGGCGGTATTGCGCGTCGTTGGTGTCCTGGTACTCGTCCACCAGTAGGTAGCGCAGGCGCTCGCGCCAGGCGGCGCGGCAGTCCTCATCGGCCTCCAGCGTGCGCAGCGGCAGGCGGATCAGGTCGTCGAAATCCACCGCGTTGAATGCGGCCAGGCGCTGCTGGTAGGCGCCGTAGAGCCCCGCCACTTCGCGCTCGCGTGCGCTGCGCGCGACCGCCAGCGCCTCCTCGGGCGACAGGCCGGCGTTCTTGGCACGTCCCAGCAGGTGCTGCACGTCGCGCAGCGCGTCGGGTTTCGTGCCGGCGGGCACCAGCTCCTTGACGATCGCTCCGCTGTCGTCCGCGTCCAGCACCGAAAAGCCGCGGCGCAGGCCGACCCGTTCGTGCTCGATCTGCAGGAACTTGAGACCCAGCGCATGGAAGGTGCTGATGGTAAGCGCCTGCGCCACCTCGGCGCTGACCAGCTTGCCGACGCGCTCGCGCATCTCCCGCGCCGCCTTGTTGGTGAAGGTGATCGCGGCAATCTTCGCCGGCGCCAGATGCTTGCGCGCAACCAGGTATGCGATCTTCTGCGTGATCACCGACGTCTTGCCCGAGCCCGCGCCAGCCAGTACCAGCAGCGGACTGTCGCAATGTTCGACGGCAGCCTGCTGTTGGGGGTTGAGCATGGGAGGAACGTTGAAGCGGAGCGGGCCACGATGATAACAGCGCGGCCACGCGATACCGATCGACCCAGCCCCGGCGCCGCATCGGTCGACGGTCACCGCGGCATCGAGGTGCGGCGTGATGCTGCGCCCGCGCCAAGCCGGCCGGCGCTCGCCAATCACGCCCGTAAACCCAGATTTGGCCATCTTCGGGCCTGGGTATACGGGGATCAGCGATATCACGAATGGCAACATCTACGGCTTCAATATGACGCCCAGTGGCAGCCATTGGCTCGGCTTTCAACAAGGGTCGGCCACCTTCACTTTCGTCACGCCGATGTATTCCTTCGGGACGTTCCTGACGGGGTTGGAGACCAGTCGGAGTGGCACCAACGGACTGCAGATCACCTTCAACGATGGCACAGGCCAACTGCTCACACCGCCGATCAACGTGAACGGCGGGGCCCAGTATTTCGGCTTCACGGATACGTCGCCTTTCACCTCGATCACGCTGACCAATTCGACCGGTGACGCCTGGGGTATCGACGACACCACGTTTGGCGGGCGCTCGATCTCGGTACCGGAGCCCGGTTCCTTGGGCTTGCTTGGCTTCGGGGCACTGCTGATCGGTGCCCTCGTGGCTTGGCGTCGACGCATCGTCTGAAGTCCTGTTTGTTCCGGCTTGATGCCCACCCCCCCGGCAAGGGGGGTTGTTCTTTCGCTGCGACCCACGCCGCCGGATCGTGGCGGACGTGCAAGAGCCATAGGCCGGTACGGCGTTTCGTGGCGTGTCGGTAAACTTTACACTTTCAACGTCTCACCAGAGATTGGGAATAACAATAACCAGTGAAATTAATGACGTGAGAATTTGGCACAGGATGTGCTGAAGCCAGTGTGGAGTCGTAGTGTACGCAGGAGTACAGGCACTCAAGATTCGTGCTTTTTGGGGTGATTTCGATAACCTGAAGCATCGCTTCTGCACAGACCGGGCGTAACCGACCCACTATCCGTCCATCCTGTCCTTAGGTGATTTAGGGTATGTACCCGTATCGGTTATGGGTGGCACGCTGCTCTGAAGGAGGATCAAGATGAAGACCGATTTCCGCGTTTTGAGTGGCGCCCGCATTGCACTCGCCACACTGGGATTGAGCGTCGCAACGAGCGCCTTCGCCGTACCGTACTACTACACGGATTGGCTCAGCGCGAACCCCTCGGCGGGTACCGCGCACGGCGTCATTACGCTGCCGGATGCCTCGACCGTATCGGTGGATTTCACGGCGGTTTATGCCGATGGGTCACCGGGCAGTTTCCTGGGCGCCTACACCGCTGGCGATTGGGCCGGATGGGCGGCCTACCCATCGGTTTACACCAGCACCGAAGTCGACAATCTTCCGTTGCCCGACATGCTCCAGCTCACAGGGGGCGATAACCAGATCTACAAGGTCCACTTGAGCGCAGCCATCAAGGACCCGCTCATGGACATCGTCAGCCTGGGTTCTACGGCCATCACGACCCGGTACAGTTTTGATGCGCCTTTCACCATACTCAGCCAAGGCACGGACTACTGGGGCGGCTGCAATACCTGCCTTCAGCAATCCGGGAACGACTTGATAGGCAATGAGGGGAGCGGTGCGATCAAGTTCGTTGGTACGTACTCCGATTTTTCGTGGACCGTACCGATCCCCGAATACTGGCACGGCTTCACGTTTGGAATTCGCACTACCGAAGCACTGGAGCCGACCGATGTGCCCGAGCCATCGCCAGCTCCGTTGTTTGGCCTGGGGCTCGGCGGGCTTGGCTTGATCTTGCTCAAGCGCCGTCTTGATCGCCGCGCAATGCGGACGATGGCTTGACGTAATTCCCCTCCGGCGGGTTGTCCAGCAGGTGACCCGCCCCAGGCGGATCACCTGCCGAGCGTGCACTGCAAACGCAGGTGACTTGCTTCGGCTCGGGTGAGGTGGTGATAACGCATGCGGTCATGCCACACTCGGGATCACCGTATCCACCGGAGCATCCCATGCTGCGCATCATTGCCACGCTGCTACTCGCCGTCGGACTGGTCGTCAGCGGCTGGTTCATCGGCAATGGCTTCGAGCACTCGCGCAATGAGCGCTATGTCTCGGTGAAGGGCCTGGCCGAACGGGACGTCAAGGCCGACATCGCGCTGTGGCGCATCCGCTTCGTCGAGACCGGCAACCAGTTGGCCGATGCGCAGGCGCGCGTCGAGCATGACGAATCGGTGGTGACGGCCTTCCTCGCCAAGCACAAGCTGGGCTCGGACGCGATCGCGTTCCGCAACATTCAGGTCACCGACCGCGCGGCGCAGATGTACGGCAACAACGAATACAAGACGCGCTTCATCGTCACCGGCACGCTCATGGTGCGCACCAAGGACGTCGATGCGGTGGCCGCGGCCGCGCAGGACACCGGCGCGCTGATCGCGCAAGGCGTGGTGCTGGGCGGCGCCAACGGCGGCGACGACGAGGCACCAACCTACCTGTTCGACGGCCTGAACGCACTGAAGCCTTCGATGATCGCCGAGGCAACGAAGAATGCGCGCGCCGCCGCCGAGCAGTTCGCGCACGATTCGGGCAGCAAGCTCGGCGGCATCCGGCGGGCCAACCAGGGGGTGTTCCAGATCCTGCCGCGCGACAAGGCGCCGATGCTGCAGGAGGACCGCCAGGTGGAAAAGACCGTGCGCGTGGTCGCGAGCATCGACTACGCCGTGAGCAACTGAGGCGTATAGCCGTCTAAACCGTCGGAACCAGTTCGCGGGCGATACTTTTCAGTCCTACAGCGAATAGCATCGCCCGCAAGCAGGCTCCCACAATGGTCAGTCAATATTTGACCGTAGCGGAAACGAAGAACGTGCGCGGCATGGCCAGCGTGCGCGCCCACGGCTGGGTGATGGCATAGGCGTTTTCCGAGTAGGTCCGGTCGAAGATGTTGGTCAAGCTGAGCGAGAGGTCGAGGGCGTCGCTGAGCGCATAGCCCACGCTGGCGTTGTAGACCAGGTTGCCGCCTTGCCCGTAATGCGTGCCGCGCGTCGTGGTCGCATCGAGAACCATCGGGCCGATGTAGAGCATTTGCCCGTACAGCGTGAGCTTGGGCGTCGGGTTCCAGGTGGCGTCCAGTGAGCCCTTCTTCTTAGGGATGCCAACCAGTTGGACATTGAGCGGCGTGGTGATCGCGGACGCCTCACTGGTGAGGTAGGTGCTGGTCCAGGTGAAGTTGGCGCCCAGCCGCAGCGCAGGGGTGAGCTTCCAGCTGGCATTCAATTCCACGCCGTGCGATTGGCCGTTCTGGTCGTTGGTGTAGTAGTTGGCTGCGCCGCCGCAGTTGTCGAAGTTCGGAATCGCGGCCGATGAACTGCACAGGCTCAGCACCGGTTGCGGCGCACCGGCCGCCGAGGTCAGCCGGTAGGTGGCGATCATGTCCTTGATGTCGTAACGGAAGTACGTGGCCCCAAGCGTCAACACATAGCCGCGGTAGTCGCTGCCCGCCTCCCAGCCGGTCATGGTTTCCGGCCCCAGGTTCGGGTTGGCCACGGTGGTCGGACCGACGCCGTAGCTGCGCGTGGTGTTGTTGAAGCCTGGCGCACGGAATGCCTTGTAGGCCGCGCCACGCAGCGACCATTCATTGCTGAGGTCGTAGTGCAAGCCCATGCCGGGATTGAACGCGGACTTGCGGCTGGAAGGCAAGGCGCCGCCGCTGACCACGCCGGTCGACGCCTTGGCCAGGGTATGGACCTGGTCGGTGTTGCGCCAGGAATCGTAGCGTCCGCTGACGGTGAGCTGCAGCGGTTCGATCGGCGAGATCTTCGCCTGCACGAACGCACCGCCGAAGGTCTGCGCGCCCTGTCCGTAGCTCGTGGCATTCAGCAGCTGCGGCACCTCCGGGTCGCTGGGCGTGGCGAAGAACGACTCCGCATCCCGGGCGGACAGGTGGCGGTAGCTGGCGCCGAGCTGGAGGCTATTGAAGAACGCGTTGAAGGCGCGCGAATACGTGAGCGAGCTGCCCCGCTCGTCATAGTGCTGGTCGCCGTACTGGCTGTAGTACTCCACCACCTCGTCGCTCACGGCCTGGCTCTTCGCGTTGCTGTTCTGGCACACGCCGGTGACTTGGTAATAGCAGGTGGCACCGTTGTACTTGGTGAAGTGCACGTTCTGCGCCCAGGCGCGCCAGGACAACGAGCTGTCCGCGCCGATGCGCTGATCCAGGCCAAGCGCGCCATCGGGATTCTTCTGCAGGTTGCGCCCATGCCGGTAACCGATGTGCTGGTCCTGCCGGTGCTGGCCCAGGCGCAGGAACCCCTTCAAGTCGTCGCTGAGCCGGAAATACGCCGACAGCTCGACGTTGGTGTCGCGCGCGGAGGTGGCCTGTTGCCGCGGAAACTTCCACCGGTACAGTGGCGGCGTGGTGATATAGCCGTCCGTCCAGTACTGGTTGACCGCCAGGTTCAGCGCCAGCGCGTCGGACACCGTGAAGTCCTGGCTCCAGGACAGGCTGGCGGTGCCGTGGTTGCCGCCGCCGACGGTGACGACGCCGGCGTGGTCCGTGGGACGTCTGGTGACGATGTTGACCATACCGGCCACCGCCATGCTGCCCCACAGGCTGGACGTGCCGCCGCGGATGACTTCGACGTGATCGATATCGGCGAGTGAAACCTTGTAGAACTGCGTGGTCAGGTAGAACGGGTCGATGATCGGGATGCCTTCGAGCAGCACCAGCACCTTGGCGTTGCCGAGACCACGCATCTTCGTCTGCTGGCCGGTGGGATCGGAGATCGCGGCCGGGACGCCGGTGAAATCGAAACCGGGAACCGTGCGCAGCAGCTGATCCAGCGTCTGCGCCGTCGAGAGCTTGATCTCCTCCTGGCCAATGACCGTGGTGTGCAGCGGCATGTCCTCCACCGCGGTCTGGTTGAGACTGGCCGACACGGTGACCGTGGCGAGGTTGGTGGCGGTGTCCGGGGTGGCCTGCGGCGTCGCGCTCCCCGCAAAGGCCGGGGCCGCGGCCGCCAGGGCCAAGGTCACGAGTCCGCAATGAATCGGGTCGATGGGTTTCCTGTGTACTGCTTCTTTCATGACGTTGCCTGAGAGTGGGTGGCCGACGGCGCTGCGTGAGGCAGCGGACGGCTATTGGATGGCGACGGCCACGTGAGGTGACAGCACGACGCCAATCGCGCGGCCGACCATGCGGGGCTCATGCAAGCAACGCCGGGCACCGGCTGTCCTGGGCGGGCAACCGGCAACCGTCACCGGCGAAGCTTCGGCGCTGGGGGTGACTCAGGCAGCCGGCGGACCGCGGGACCGGCGATCCAACAAGGCGGGGACAGGCGCGCGGGTCTCCGCGAATGCCGTCGAGTAAGGCGTTCTCGGCGGGGGCAGGATGACGAAGGCCAGCGCCGAAGCCAGCGCCGGGTTATGGCACATCAGCGTGCAATAGCCGCAGACGTCGCCATTCATCGGCATGCCGGGGTGTTCAGGAGTGCCTGGGTGCTCGGGCATGCCGACGTGATCGGGCATGCCAGCGTGTCCATGACTGGCGTGCCCGGCATGCCCGCCGGCCATGGCGACCATGCTGACGGTGTCGGCCGACCAGGCATACAGGACGCGGGAGATCGACGGCGCAAACAGCAGCAGGCCCAAGGCGACCGAGGCCAACCAAATAAAACGACGTTGCGTGCGCTTGCGGATCAAGTCTTTTCCCGCCGGACCGAAGCCGGGACCCAGGGCTTGCATGATGCCACGTTCCATTTCATGCAACGTGGCGCGACACGGCGGCGAAATGTCACAACGCGTTGCGCGCTCATCACTTCGCATGGGCGCCAAACCCCGCCCGCACCCGGCTCACGCGACGGATTTCCTGGTGATCGGGAAATCCGTTATGTTCGCTCGATCCCCATCACCAAGACATCCAAGTGGCCAAACTCTATTTCCACTATTCGGCCATGAATGCCGGCAAGACCACGACGCTGCTGCAAAGTGCGTGGAATTATCGCGAGCGCGGCATGCGTACCTTGATCCTCGCCCCGACGCTGGACGATCGCCTGGCCGAGGAAGCCGTAGCCTCGCGCATCGGCCTCAAGGCCCCGGCCAGTCGCTTCGCGCCAGGCGACGACCTGCTGCAACGGGTGCGCGACGACATCGCCGGGAATGGTGTCTTGCATTGCGTCTTCGTCGACGAGGCACAGTTCCTCACCAAGGCACAAGTGTGGCAACTGAGCGAGGTGGTCGATGTACTCAAGGTGCCGGTGCTGGCCTATGGCTTGCGCACCGATTTCCGCGGCGAGCTCTTCACCGGCAGCAGCTACCTGCTGGCCTGGGCCGACGAACTGCACGAGATCAAGACCATCTGCCACACGGGGCGCAAGGCAACGATGGTCGTGCGCGTGGATGCCGACGGACTGCCCGTCACCGAAGGCCCGCAGCTTGAGATTGGCGGCAATGAACGCTATGTCTCGGTGAGCCGCGCGGAGTTCAAGAACATCATGCGGCGCGCGGGCCATGGTGGATTGCCGCACGCCGATGAGTCGCAATGAAGGTGAGGGACCGACCCGGCAAGGCTCCGCACATCAAGTTGGAAAGTACACCGTGACAGGACAGGCAGGCCGATGACCAAGCTGGATCAGCGCGAACCGTGGCAGCGACCCTACTGGCATGCCAGTACCGAGAACGCCGTGCTGCAGTTCTACGCATTCGGAAAATTCGCGCCGACGCTCGACTTCCCCGCGCAGCGTTATGGCAGTCCTGGCCTGCCCGCGGGCGTCACCATCGAGCGCTTCCAGAACGCGGTGCTGCGCAAGTGGGATGGCTATCCGTTGTTCGGCGAGCTCGGCACGACGCTACGCGAGGACTCGCCGGAAACCTTCACGGCCGCCCGCGCCGCGCCCGAAGTGCTGGTGCTGCGCGGAGAGCTCGCCGATGCCGACACGCTGGACTACCTGCGCAATACCCTGGGCGTGCTCGCCGCCCTGCTCGACGTCGGCGCCACTTCCATCCTGGACCCGCAGATGCTGCGCCTGTTCGACGCCGCCGAATGGCGCGCGCAATACCTGGTGCAAGGCGGTGCGCCGCTGCGCAACCACGTGCTGATCCTGCTCGACCCGGATGCGGCAAACCCGGAACGCTCCTGGGTGCGCACGCGCGGCATGCGCAAGTTCGCCCGGCCCGACATCAGCGTCACCAACGTCCCCAAGGGCGAGGTCGACCGCGCGGGCATGCTGTGCGAGCGCCTGGTGGAGCTGGAGTCGCTCGGCGCGCATCTCGACGCCGGCCAGGCACTTGAAGTCGATGGCTTGCCCGCGGGCCTCGTCGCCGAGCCCGGCGGCGACATGGCCGACCCGCACTTCAACAACACCCACGTCGCCCTGCGCTGGCCGGATTAGCCCAACCCTGCCTCATCCTCGTGGGAGCGGTGCTTCTGATCGTCATCCCGGAAATACCTCCTCATCTCCGCGCAAGCGCATAGCTGTCCGGAAGGTTCTCGGGAGCCCACGCGCAAGGCTGTGCCGCCGCCTTCGTCGCTATCCCTGAGGAGCAACCTCTTCGTCATTCCCGCGAAAGCGCGCTGCTGTCCGGAACGTTTTCGGAAGCCCATTGACCGCACCTTTCGGTATCGCTCCAAGACTCCGAAATACTCCCCGCCGTCATTCCCGCGAACGCGGGAATGACGGCGGGGTTGTCGCGTGAATGACCGTTTGAAGGTTGATCAGAGTTCCCCTATGTCGTGCAGGAACTCCGGGCGTGCCGAATCAATGCTGGCAGTGCGGGCACCAGAACGTGGAGCGCTGGCCCAGCGTGACCTGGCGAATCTTGTGGCCGCAGACGTGGCAAGGTTCGCCACTGCGGGCATACACGTTGAGTTCCCGGTAGAAATAGCCGGGGATGCCGGTCGGGCTGATGAAGTCGCGCAGCGTGGTGCCGCCGCGCTCGATTGCGTACAGCAGCAGATGCTTCACCTCATCGGCCAGGCGCGCGTAGCGGGCGCGCGAGATGCCGCCGGCGGCGCGGCGCGGATCGATGCGCGCGGCAAACAAGGCTTCGCTGGCGTAGATGTTGCCGACGCCGACGACGACATGGCTGTCCATCAGGAAACTCTTGACCGCCGCCGTGTGGCCGCGCGAGGCACGCCACAAGGTGTCGCCGCCGAAATCCTCGCCAAGCGGCTCGGGGCCGAGTGCGACAAGCAGCGGGTGGACGCTGCCGGGCGCCTGCCACAGCAGGCTGCCGAAACGGCGCGGGTCGGTGAAGCGCAGGATCAGGTCAGGCTCGCCTACCCGCGCTTCGAGCTGGATGTCGACGTGGTCGTGTTTGCGCGCCGGCGTGTCGGCCGGCAGCACGCGCAGCGAGCCGGACATGCCCAGATGCAACAGCGCACTGCCCGCCGCGGTATGCAGCAGCAGGTATTTGGCGCGGCGCTCCACCTCGTCGATGCTCTGGCCAGGCAGCAGGTCGGCGATCTCGTGCGGAATCGGCCAACGCAGGTCCGGGCGGCGCAGCGTCACCGCGCGCACGCGCCGGCCGATCAGGTAGGGCGCGATGCCGCGGCGGGTGGTTTCGACTTCGGGAAGCTCAGGCATACGGATTCAGGCGAGGGTGGTGGCACTTTCATGGACTTGTCGACAGGCGATGCTCTTCGACATATGGCCGGAAAGCATCGCCCGCCAGCGGGCTCCCACAAATAATCGTGGGCAAGCGGGGGAAGTCGTGCGTTCCAAGAGCAGCATCAACGGTCGAGGTCGCGCACCTTGCCGGTGGGCGGGCGCGGGCTGTAACGCTCCGGAAGCAGGGCAATGCGCTGGCCAACGCGCACGTAACGCTGCTCGCCAGTGGCGGCGGTGGCGCCAAACTCCAGGGTGTGGCCGTCCAGGCTCAGCACCGCTTGCGGCGGCGCCAGGCCTATCTTCGCCGGATCGAAATCGGCGGCGGCGCGCCAGGCGAGCACGGGCGCGGCTGCGGTCGCGGCCAGTTCCGCCAGCCGGCCGTCGTCAGCGCGGCGCGGCGTGCCGTCGGTCTGCCACCACTGGCCATCGCGCCGGGCGTAGTGCAGCGCCGGCGCGCCGCCAATGCGGAGGGCGATGTGGGTGACTTGCTCCGGGGCCAGGTCGAGCACGCTCCCCGGCTCAGCGCTGGCGTCGGAGCGCCATTGCCAGGCCGCCAGGGCCAGCAGCACCAAGACCGCGACGGCCCAGCCCAGGCGCTGGCGAGCGGCGCGCCGCATGCCTCAGCGCCGACGCCGGCGCCAGGCGATCAAGCCCCCGGCCAGCAACAAGAGCGCGGGCAGTGCAAGCAGGAAGCCGAAGCCCAGCAGGTTCAATTCGCCCTGCGACAGGCGCAGCACCCGATCCGGCGCGCCGCGCACCGGCATGTCCACCAGCTCGTCGTCGCCCAGCAGCCAGTCGAACATGCGCTCGCCCAACGCACGGTTGCCGCCATTGCCGAGGTAGGTGTTGGACAGGAAATCGCCATCGCCAATCACCATGGCGCGCTGCACGCTCTTGCTTGGGCTTGGCGACAGCCGGCTCAGCGCAAAGCCGAAGTCCAGCGGTCCCTTGAGTTCGCCCAGGTTGGCGTCATAGCGGATCGTCGAGCTCCTGGTATTGCTGATCGGTTCGAACTCGGTCCAGCTCTGCGGTCCGGAGCGCAGGATCGGCACCACCGCCCACGCGGCGTTGCTCACCTGGGCGAGCGCGGCGACCTGCGGGAACAAGCTGGTCAGGCGCAGGCCGGCGGTGACCGGATGCGCCGGGTACTGGCCCACCGTGATCACGCGCGGATCCTGGAGGCCGAGCGCGCTGCCGCTGCCGTCCACCAACACGCCAGGCAGCACCTGCACGCTCAGCGCGGCGGCCAGCGGCCCCAGGCCGAGATCGACATTGCCCGGTTCGGTGAGCCAGAGCAGGTTGCCGCCGCCGGCCAGGTAATCGAGCAAGGCCTGCACGGCGCCGGGCGCCAGCGGTGCCGACGGACTGGCCAGCACCACCAGGTCGGTACCCTCGGGCACGGCGGTGACCTGCGAAAAATTCAGCGGCACGGCGCGCACGCCGCGGCTTTCGAGTTGGCCGATGAACATGCCGAGATCGGCATTGGCCTTGCCGTCGGCCTGGCGCTCGCCATCGCCGGTGACGAAGCCGATGATGCGCTCGCCGCCGCGCGCCAGGCGCTCCAGCGCGTTGCTGAGCGAGCGTTCGGACAGCTCGTCCAGGTGCTGCTCGCGTCCGCGGTAGTGCACGATCAGGGCGCCGTCGACGCTGACGCCAAGTTCGCGCATGGCTGCCGGGTCGAGCGTCGGATCGACGAAGCGCAGGCGCAGGTCGGGCTTGACCGCGGTGTAGCGCGCGACGAACGCGGCCACGGTCTGGCGCAAGTTGCCCTGCGGACTGGCATAGCTGACGATGTCCACCGGACCGTCGAGCTTGGCCAGCACGGCACGGGTCTCGACCGACAGGCCGGCGCGGCCGCCCGCCGTCCAATCGGACACCAGGTTGTGCCGCGTGCTGAGGTAGCCGACCGCACCGGCGCCGAGCAGCAGGGCCAGCGCCAGCAACCAGCCGTCCAGGCGGCGCCAGGCGCGCATCAGCCGCGCCTCCGCTCGGTGCCCAGGCGCCAGGTGGCCAGGATCAGGGCCACCGCGATCATCAGCGCAAACCACACCAGGTCGGCGCTCGTCACCAGCCCGCGCAGCAGGGTCTCCAGATGCGTGCCCAGGGCCAGCCAGTCGATGACGCCGTTGGCCATGCCAGCCGTCTGCGCGCCAAGGTTGACCATCAGCAGGCCCAGCGCTAGCAGCAGGCTCGCGGTGGCGGCCACGGCCGGGTGCGAGGCGAACGCCGAACAGGCCACCCCGATCGCTGCCAGCAAGGCCAGCAACAAAGCCGCCCCGAGGCTCGCCGCCGCCAACTTGCCCCAATCGAGATGGGTGCCATGCGCGAGCGCCAGCGGCATCAGCAACACCAGGCCCAGCCACAGCGCCAGCCAGATGCAGATGGCGAGATACTTGCCGAGCACCAACGCCCACGCCGGGGTGCCGGTGGCGAGCAACAGGTGCAAGGTGCCGCTGCCGCGCTCGCCGGCCAGGGTCGACATGGCCAGCAGGGGCACGACGACGATGGCCAGCTCGGTGAGCCCGAACGGCACGATGCCGCCGGTCAACAGGCTGCTCAGCAGCGGCACGGCCACCATGTCGGTGTAGCCCGGGCCGCCCGGCAACGCCGCCAGCTTGATCTGCACGCCGAGGAAGTTGCCCAGCAGCAGCACGAAGCGCCACGCCAGCTCGGCCAGGGTCAAGGCCGCCAGCACCCAGGCCATGGGACGCACGAGGAGACGCCGCAGCTCCAGGCGCATGACGGCCAGCGTGTTCATGCCGCAGGCCCGGGCACGGCTGCGGTGGCCGGGCCGCGCATGGCAATGTCGAAGAACGTGCGCTCCAGGCCGGCCTGGCCGCCGCCGACCGGGCCGTCATGGCGCAACACGCCACCATGCATGATCGCCACCCGGTCGCACACTGTGGTCACCTCCGCTAGCACATGAGTGGACAGGATCACCGCGGTACCCGCGGCAGCCTGGGCGCGGATCAGGTCACGCAAGGCCGCCACCTGCACCGGGTCGAGCGCGCTGGCCGGCTCGTCCAGCACCAGGAGCGCCGGCCCATGCAACAGCGCGCAGGCCAGGCCCAGCCGCTGCCGCTGGCCTTGCGACAGGGCCCCGGCCAGGCGCTGACCCAGCGGTTGCAAATCCAGCTGTTCGAGGACGCGGGCGCAGGCCTCGCGTAGCCCCGCGCCCGCCAGGCCGCGCAGGCGACCATGTGCGTGCAGGTGCTCGAGCACGGTGAGCTCGGGCCACACCGGCGCGCGCTCGGGCAGCCAGCCCACCAGGTGCCGCGCCAGTTCGGGATGTTCGACGAAATCCTTGCCTTCCAGGGTGATCCGCCCGCAGTCAGGGGTCAGCGCGCCCGCCATCATCGACAAGGTGGTGGACTTTCCCGCGCCATTGATGCCAAGCAGGCCGACGACTTCGCCGCGGCCCACGGCCAGGTCGAGGCCGGATACCGCCGGCCGGCCACCGCGACGGCGACCGACCTGGGTCAACTGCAGCAGTGGCGGCGTATCGGCAATCAGCATTGCCTCATTGTCACGGCGCCCCCATGTTCAGACAAGCCACGCGTTGCGGCGGCGGGCGAAGACGCGCACGCCAGGACCCCCTGGCGCGCATTCAGGCGGGCGCCGCTGCAGCCGATTATCATGGGTAGTATGGCGCCACGCAGGTTTGCGCTGCCGCCTCCATCTCGTCCCACTCTCCACCCGGTGCACCCCCCATGTTCGATGCGGTACTCGATTTCCTGGACCACGGTCTCGCCAATGCCAGCTGGATCGGCATCCTGGTCTACATGCTGGTCGTTACCCAGCTCACCATCCTGACCGTGACACTCTATCTGCACCGCAGCCAGACCCATCGCGGCGTGGATTTCCATCCGGCGCTTGCGCACTTCTTCCGCTTCTGGAGCTGGCTCACCACCGGCATGGTGACCCGCGAATGGGTGGCCGTGCACCGCAAGCACCACGCCAAGGTCGAGACCGCCGAGGATCCGCACAGCCCGATGGTCTACGGCATCAACAAGGTGTTCTGGGACGGCGTGTCGCTGTACCGGGAGGCCTGCGCCTCGAAGCCCGACATGGAGAAGTACGGCCGCGGCGCGCCGGACGACTGGATGGAGCGCCATGTCTATGGCGGGCATCCGTATTGGGGACCGGCGCTGATGGCGGTCATCGACATGGCGCTGTTTGGCGTCATCGGCTTGGCGCTGTGGGCGGTGCAGATGATTTGGATCCCGTTCTGGGCCGCGGGTTTCGTCAACGGCATCGGCCACTGGGCCGGCTACCGCAATTTCGAGACCAGCGACACCTCGCGCAACATCAGCCCCTGGGGTTTCTGGATCGGCGGCGAAGAGCTGCACAACAACCACCATGCATTCCCCAGCTCGGCGAAATTTGCCCTGCGCAAGTGGGAGTTCGATATCGGCTGGCTCACCATCTGCACGTTGCGCAGGCTTGGCCTGGCCAAGGTGCTGCGCGTGGCGCCTTCGCTGGACGTGCTGCCCAATGTGTCGCTGCCCAACGCCGACACCTTGAAGGCCGTGCTCACCCATCGCTTCCAGGCCATGTCGGATTTCTACCGCGGCGTGATCGTGCCCACGCTGGCCGAGGAACGCCAGCGTGCCGGCGAAAGCGTCCGTTCCATACCGCGGCGCATGCGCCGTGCCCTGGCCAATGGCGGCCGCTGGCTGGACAGCGAAGGGCGCGAGCGGCTGCAGGCCGTGCTGGCCAAGCGCCCGACCCTGCAAACGGTCTATGAATTCCGTACCCGCCTGTCTGCGCTGCTGGACCAGCGCGGCGCCGACCAGGCGCTCAAGGGCCTGCAGCAATGGATCAACGAGGCCGAAGCCAGCGGCATCCGCTCGCTGCAGGATTTCGCCACGCGCCTCAAGGGCTACACCCTGGCCGGCGCCCCCACCGCGGCGTGATGCGCGCCTGATCGCGACGCTGGTCCTCGCCGCTTACCTGATCCCGGGCAATGCCGGTCGTTTGGAGAAACGCCTGCTTTTCCCGCGGCCTGAGCCGTTGCCGATTCAAGCCTTGCCCAACGGCAGATACAGGGTGAGCACGCTGGCCGTCGCAGGACGAAATCCATACAGGCGATAGAACGCCGCTGCACCTTCACCAAGGGCATCGACGATAAGCACGCACGCCCACCTCGCCGCGCAGCGCACGGCATCTCTTGACGGCATCCTGCAGCAGCGCCACTCCCAGGCCTTGCCCCTGTTCGTCGCGCGCAACACCCAGCCGCGCCAGGCGTGCGGCCGGTATCGGATATCGCGGCAGCCGGCGGCGGTCCGCTTCCTGCAATTCACCCAGCGCGAACTGCGCGGCGGCGAGGGTGTAGAAGCCGACAATCCTGGAGGGCACCTCGTCATCGACCAGGACTTGCGTCGTGGCGACCCCGTCCCGCAGGTGCTGGCCGGCAAGCTGCCGCAGATAGGTGTTCAACGCTGACTCGCCGCAATCGAAGCCTTGACGGTCGTGGAGGCGCGGATCGAGATCGTGCCCCACAAAAAGACCGGGGCTGCACTCTGGCAGCCCCGGTCATCGATAGCCCTGACGGGTGGATTTACTTCAGCAGCGGTTGCAGCAGTTGCAGCTGCTGGTCGACCTGTGCCGCCAACTCGGTGTAGACCTCCTGGTCCTGGCGGGTCGGTGCGCCAAAGTCCGAGCCCACCTGCTGTGCGAGCGAGGCCAGCTTGTTGTCCAGGCGGATCGGGTAGTTGAGCGGATCCTCGTTGGCGTGCGACTTGGTCTGCATCAAGGCGTTCTCGATCGCGGTCAACTTGGCCGCCTTGGCCTTGCTCACGCCGCCATCGTCGCGCAGCTTGCGGATCGAAAGGATCGCCTCATTGGTCTGGTTGAGCTTGTCGTGGATCTTCTGCAACAGCGCCAGCTGGGCCTCGAAGTCCGCCTGCGTGGCCGGATTGTTCGGGTTCTTCTCCACCGTGAAGTCGCGGGTCAGTGTGTTGCCACCCACGCTCAGCGTGACCTTGTAGGTTCCCGGCACGATCTTGGGACCCGACATGTTCCCCGCCCAGATCACCGCGCCCGGCACCTTGGTCGCTTCCGGATAACGCATGTCCCAGACGAAGCGGTTCATGCCGGCCTTGGCCGCCACCAGGTTCTTGGGCTTCTTGCTTGCGCCCTCTTCGTCCTCGCCATCGGCTGCCGGCTCCACCTTCGGCGGCTGATTGGTGAACGTGGCGATCTTCCCGCCCGCCTGGGTGGAGAAGGTGAGCGTCACCGGCTGGCTCTCCGGCACATCCTGCTTCAGCTCGTAATACACCACGGCACCATTCGGTGGATTTTGTCCCTCGTCGTTGGCATTGGACGGCCGCCCGCTGCGCCGCACCAGGTACGCGGTCTGCGGAGTGAACAGGAACTGGTCCGCCGTCGCCACCCGCTGCGACATCTCGCGCAGCGGCTGCAGATCATCCAGGATCCAGAAGCCCAGGCCGTGCGAAGCCACCACCAGCGCGTTGGCGCGCGGCTGGATCACCAGATCCTGCACCGCGACGGACGGCAGGTTCTGCTGCAGCGGCTGCCACTGGGCACCGCCGTTGAACGACACGTAGACGCCACCGAACGTACCGGCAAACAGCAGGTTCGCGTCCTTGGGATCCTGGCGCACGACGAAGCTGGACTCGTCATTTGGCAGTCCATTCGTGATCTTGGTCCAGGTCTTGCCGTAGTCCGTGGTCTTGTACAGGTACGGCTGGTAGTCGTTCAGGCGATAGCGCCGCGCCGCCACGTATGCAGTCCCGGCGTCGGTCGGCGACGCATCGATCAGGCTGATCGTGGTCAACTCCGGCAAGCCCTTCGGGGTGACGTTGGCCCAGCTCCCGCCATCGTCCTGCGACACGTGCACCAGCCCATCATCGGAACCGGCCCAGAGCACACCCTGCCTGACCGGCGATTCGGTCAACGCAAACACGGTGCCGTAATACTCGACCGAGGTATCGTCCTTGGTCAGGGGGCCACCGGATTTGCCCTGGTACTTCTTGATATTGCGGGTCAGGTCCGGGCTGATGGTGTCCCAGCTCATGCCCTGGTTTCGGCTGCGCATGACGTACTGGCTGCCGATGTAGACCGGGTTGTCGCCATGCGTGGAGACCGCGATAGGGAACGTCCACTGGAACCGGTACTTGAGCTTTTCCGCCCCGTGGCCCATGGGGTTGTCCGGCCACGCGCTGACGCTGCGCAACACCTGGCTGCGGCGATCCATGAGCTTGAGCTGGTTGCCGTAGCCGCCGCCGTAGGAAAGCCAGGGCTTGCCTGGCACCGGCACCAGCCAACCGCTCTCGCCGGCGGCGCCAACACGCACGTCGCCCGGGCCGATACCCGCATCCTCGCTCGCGCTGGCGACCTCGAACGACGGGTTGTCCTGCTGCGCGCCATACACGTGGTACGGGAACTGGTCATCGACCATCACGTGGTAGAACTGGCCGGTAGCCTGGTTGTGGATGTTGCCCCACGTCTGGCCACCGTTCGAGCTCACCGCCGCTCCACCATCACTGGCCGAGACCATGATGTTCGGGTGGTCCGGATTGATCCACATGTTGTGCACGTCGCCGTGCGGCAACTTCAGCGCGGCAAACGTCTTGCCGCCGTCGGTGGACTTGAAGATGCCCTCGACCTGTGGGGCAAACACCGTCTTGGCATCCTTCGGGTCGGCGAAGATCCGCGTGTAGTACCAGGCGCGCTGGGTCAGGTTGGGCTTGTCGTAGGTGTGCTGCCAGGTCTTGCCGGCATCGTCGGACCGGTACACGCCGCCATCCCTGGCCTCGATGATCGCGTACACGACATTCGAATCAGCGGGCGATACGGCGACCCCGATGCGGCCCAGGACGCCGGTCGGCAAGCCGGCATTCTTCGAAATGTTGGTCCAGTTCGCGCCGCCATCGGTGCTCTTGTACAAGCCGCTGCCGGGGCCGCCGCTGGAGAGCTCCCACGGCGTGCGGTACGCCTCCCACATGCCCGCATACAACACCTGCGGGTTGTTCGGGTCCATCGCCAGGTCGCCGGCGCCGGTCTTGTCGTTGACGTACAGCACCTTGGTCCAGTTCGCGCCACCGTCGGTGGTGCGGTAGATGCCGCGCTCGGCGTTCGGCCCGAATACATGACCAAGTGCGGCGACGAACACGCGGTTCGGATCCTGCGGGTCGACGACAATACGGTCGATCACGCGCGTGTCGGCCAGGCCGATGTGGGTCCAGGTCTTGCCGGCGTCGACGGACTTGTACATGCCATTGCCGGTCATCATGTTGCCGCGGATGTCGCCTTCGCCGCTGCCGACGTAAATCGTGTCCGGCGCCGATGGCGCCACTTCCAGTGCGCCGACCACGCCCAGCCCATACTGCTGGCCGGTCATGCGCTTCCAGTTCAGGCCATCGTCGGTGGTCTTCCACACGCCACCGCCGGTGAACCCGGCATAGAACGTGTGCGGCGTCGCCTTGTTGCCGGAAACCGCGAGCGTGCGGCCGCCAACGAACGGGCCGATGTTGCGGTAATGCAGGGCAGCGTAACTCTGCACGGGAACCTGCAGGTTGTCGGCGGCTGCCGCGGCGGTCGGGATGGCCGCGGCCATCAACAGCGCCATGGACAGCACCGCCGGCCCGAGCCAACGGGACAGTTTCGAATAACTCATGGGTGAATCCTCGATTGCGGTTGCGGTATGTAAATGGACGTCTATGCGTCCAAACCGGTTGCCGGTGCCGCGAGCGGCCTTGCCAGCCGGCACGGCGCGGCTTTACGCAAACGCGGGCTCGTCGCCGCGCGGCAACTTGCGAATAAGCAATACCTTGCGAGGATTCATGGTCATGTGGCGCGCGCCCCGTGCCTATACGCGAAGTAGCCTGCGGCAGGCGATGTTCCCGCCGCCGCAGCCGTGGCCAATGGCTGGCTTTGTTTATACCCAACGCGTCCCGGCAAGTCCAGACGGGCGCAGGCAATCACGTCGCTGCCGCGCCGTTTTGTCGCAACCCCTGACTCAGGTCAAGGTGCCCGCGCTACACCCGGGGCGCGACGCCCTCGGCGGGAACGGTCAGGTATCCGCGAGACGATGCCGCGCGGCGGGCAGGCGGCGGGCGCGCCGGCGCTCGACCCAGGCCTTGCGGCGCGCCGCGAGGCAGGAAAAAATCACGTACAGCGCCGGCGTGCTGAGCAGGGTCAGGCTCTGTGACACGAACAAGCCGCCGACCAGGGCAATGCCCAGCGGGCGGCGCAGGTCGCTGCCTTCGCCGAGGCCGATCGCGATCGGCAGTGCGGCTAGCGTGGCCACCATGGTGGTCATCATGATCGGCCGGAAGCGCACGATGCACGCCTCGCGCGCGGCCTCCAGCGGACTCTTCCGATGCTCGCGCTCGGCCACGAGCGCAAAGTCGATCATCATGATCGCGTTCTTTTCCACGATGCCTATGAGCAGCACCAGCGCGATCTGCGCCACCACCGACAGCTCGGTATTGGTCAGCCACAACGCCAGCAGCGCGCCCATGCCGGCTGCCGGCAGGGTCGAGAGGATGGTTACCGGGTGCAGCAGGCTCTCGTAGAGCATGCCGAGCACGATGTACACGGTCACCACGGCCGCCAGCACCAACCAGGCCATGCCGCTCTGCGACTGCTGGAAGCGCCGGAAGCTGCTGCCCATGCTGACCTTGATGTCCCCTGGCATGCGCATGTCGGCAGCGGTGCGCTGGATCAGCGGCAGGACCTCGCCCATGCTCACCCCGGGCGCCAGGTTGAAGCTGAGGCTCATCGTGGTGAACTGGTTTTCGTGGGTGATCTCGGCCGGCGCCACCCCGGGCTTCTGCTTGGCCACGGCAGTGAGCGGAATCATCTTGCCGCTGGCCGAGCGCACGTAGACCTGGTCGAGCGCCGCCGGCGTCGCCGTCTGCTCCGGCATGGCATTGACCACCACCGTGTACTGGTTGATGTCCGAATAGATGGTCGACACCTGGCGCTGGCCAAAGGCGTCGTACAGCGCACCGTCGATATCGCCGATGGAGACGCCGAGCTGCGCGGCGCGCGCGCGATCGATGACGATGTTCTGGCGCAGGCCGCCACTGTCGAGGTCCGAACCGACGTCGCGCAGCTTGGGCTCGCTCTTGAGCTGGGTCGCGAGTTTCGGCAGCCATTCCTCCAGCTCGGCCATGTCGTTGCCGGCCAGCGAGACCTCGTATTGGGCACCCTGGCTGGTGCCACCGCCGCCGCTGGGCAGGTCCTGCACCGGACGCAGGCGCAGGTTGAGATCGGGAAACTTCGCCGCTTTCGCACTCAGGCGTGCCAGCACGACGAAGGTGTCATTCTTGCGGCCCTCGGCACGCGTCTTCAGGTCGATGTTGAACGAGCCGCTGGTGCCTTGCCGGCTGCTGCCGATGCGCGCGCCGACGGTCGCCACGTCCGGGTCGGCCAGCAACATGTCGGTGATGCGCTGCATGCGCTGCTTGCTGTCGGCAAACGACACCGTGGCGTTGGACGAGGCGCGGCCCCAGATCAGGCCGGTGTCCTGCTGCGGGAACAGCCCGGTCTTGACCACGCCGAGCAACAGCCAGGTGGCCACGATCAGCACCAGCGGAGTCAAGGCAAACCACAACGCGTGGCGCAGTGAGTAATCCAGCGCCCGCGTATAGGTGCGCAGCATGCCGGCGTGGAACGCGTCCAGCCGGCGTGCCAGCTTCGACGGCGGACTGGCGTCCGGACCGGTCGGGTCATGCGGCTTCAGGAAGCGGCCGCACAGCGCCGGGGTCAGGGTCAGCGAGATCGTCGCCGAGACCACGATCGCCGACACCAAGGTCACCGAGAATGCATGCATGAACATGCCGGTGACGCCGCCGGCAAACAGCAGCGGAATGAACACGGCAATCAGCGAGGCCGTGATCGAGACGATGGTGAAGCCGATCTCGCGCGCACCGGTCAGGGTCGCCTGCATCCGCGGCATGCCGGCGTCGATATGGCGGATGATGTTCTCGATGACCACGATCGCATCGTCCACCACGAAGCCGATCGCGATCACCAGCGCCAGCAGGGTGAGGTTGTTGAGCGTATAGCCGAGGATGTACATGACCACGAACGCGCCGGCCAGCGACAGCGGCACCGCGGTTGCCGCGATCAGGGTCGGTGCCAGCCGGCGCAGGAACAGCGCCATGACCAGGATCACCATGGCCAGCGAGATCAGCAGCGTGGCCTGCACCTCGTGCAGGGAGGCGCGGATCGTCGGCGTGCCGTCGAAGAACGAGGTCAGTTGCGTGCCCGGCTGCAGGAATGCGCGCAGCGCCGGCACCTGCTCCTTCACCAGGTCGACCGTGGAGATGACGTTGGCGTCCGCCTTCTTGTAGACGTACATGAGCACGGCGGGCTTGCCCTGGAACCACGCCGCCTGGTACGCGTCCTGCTGCCCGGCATAGACGCGGGCGACGTCCTGCAGGCGCACCGGGGTGCCGTTGTGCATCGCGATCACCAGCCGCGCAAACTCCTCGGGCGTCTGCAGTTGGGTGGTGGCGTCGACCGCCATCCGCGTGCTGCCGTTGGACAGGAAGCCTTGCGGCGCGGTGACGTTCGCCGCGCGCAGGGCATTGCGCAGCTGGTCCGGCGACAGCCCCATCGCGTTCAGCGCGCGCAGGTTGACGTCGACACGGATCGCCGGGGTCGCGGCGCCGGCAATGTCCACCGAGGACACGCCCACCAGCTGACGCATGCGCTGGGCCAGGAAGGTATCCGCCACGTTGTACAGGTCGGCGGCCGACTGGGTATCGGAAGTCAGCGCAAAGGCAATGATGGGATCGTCGTTCGGGTTGGCCTTGCGGTATTGCGGCTGGCCGTTGAGGCCGCTGGGCAGGTCGGGCGCGGCCGCATTGATCGCGGCCTGGACGGCGCGCGCAGCCGAATCGAGATCGACCCCGGAGCGGAACATGAGGAACACCGAGGCGCTGCCCTCGGAACTGTGCGAGCGCATGGAATCGACGCCCGGTACCTGGCCGAGGTGCCGCTCCAGCGGCGCGGCCACGGTGGCGGCCATGGTGCTGGCGTCGGCGCCGGACTGGCTGGCCTGCACGAAGATCGCCGGAAACTGCATGTTCGGCAGGGCCGCCACCCCGAGCAGGATGTAGGCAATCATCCCGCCTACGAACAGCCCGATCGCCAGCAGCGAGGTGCCGATCGGCCGCCGGATGAACAGGCCCGAGATGCTCATGGCGCGAGGCCGTGCTGGGCGTGGGCCAGCGCACGGCGTTCACGCCGCGCCGCCAGCCAGTCGGAAGCCCGCTCCATGTACAGGTAGATCACCGGTGTGGTGTACAGCGTCACCAGCTGCGAGAGCAGCAGGCCGCCAACGATGGCGACGCCGAGCGGCCGCCGCAGCTCGGAGCCGATGCCCGTGCCCAGCGCCAGCGGCAAGGCGCCGAGCATGGCGGCAAACGTGGTCATCATGATCGGCCGGAAGCGCAGCAGGCAGGCGCGATGGATCGCGTCGTAGGCATTCATGCCGGTGCGTCGCGCCTCGATCGCGAAGTCGATCATCATGATCGCGTTTTTCTTCACGATGCCGATCAAGAGCACGATGCCGACGATGCCGTCCACCGACAGGCTCATGCCGAACAGCATCAGCGCCAGCAGCGCGCCGACGCCGGCCGGCGGCAAGGTGGAGATGATGGTCAGCGGATGGATGTAGCTCTCATACAGCACGCCGAGCACGATGTAGATCACCACCACCGCGGCCAGCAGGAGCAGGACCTCGTCGCCGATCGACGAGGCGAATTCCGCGGCCTTGCCGATGAACTCGCCGCGCACCTGCGGCGGGAACGCCAGCTGGGTCTCCACTTCGTGGATCGCATCGACCGCGTCCGACAGCGAATAGCCGGGCGCCACGTTGAAGGCCAAGGTCACCGCCGGCAGCTGCTGCTGGTGGCTGATCACCAGCGGCGCGCTGGTGACCTGCGCACTGGCCAGCGCGGACAGCGGGATGGTGCCGCCGCCGCCGAGGGTGAACCCGACGTTGCCCTGGTTGCCGATGCCCGAAGGCGTGGCCGAGTTGCTCGAGGTGAGCTGGCCGAAGCTGGTGGCGTTGCTGCCGGTGAGCGCGCCACTGCCGTTGCCGCGCACGGTCAGCATGTTGAGCAGGTCCTCGCTGTTGCGGAACTGCGGCGCCACCTCCAGCACCACGCGATATTGGTTCAACTGAGTGAAGATGGTGGAGATCTGGCGTTGGCCAAAGGCGTCGTACAAGGTGTCGTCGATGGTCTGCACCGGCACGCCGAGACGACTGGCCTTGTCGCGGTCGATGGTGAGCTTGAGCGCATTGCCCTGGTCGGCGAGGTTGCTGCTGACGTCGGCCAGCTCCTTGCGCTGGCGCAGCGCGGTCGTCATCTGCTGCGCATAGCCGGCCAGCTCGGTCGCGTTCACATCGGACAGCGCGTACTGGTACTCGGTGGGCGAGACCCGGCTGTCCAGGGTGACGTCCTGCACCGGCTTCAGAAACAGCGCCACACCGGGGATGCCGGCCACGGCCTGCTGCAGGCGCGGCAACAGCTTGTCCAGCCCGTCGCGGTCGCCGCGGTCCTTGAGCACGATGGTGAGCTGGCCCTGGTTGATGGTCGGGTTGATGGTGCCGGCACCGATGAACGCGGCCACGCCGGCCACCGCCGGATCGGCGTGCATGGCGGCGGCCACGGCCTTGGTGCGCTGCTCCATCTGCGGGAAGGCGACGTTCTGGTCGGCCTGCACCACACCGGTGATCAGGCCGGTGTCCTGCTCGGGCAGCAGGCCCTTGGGGATCATGATGTACAGCACCACCGTCAGCGCGATTGCGGCGGTGGCCACCAGCATGGTGAAGCGCTGGTGGGCGAGCACCCAGTTCAACGAGTGCTCGTACAGGTTGACCGTGCGCGTCCACAGGTCCGCCTTCTGGCCACCCTGGCGGTCGTGCTCGCGCCCCTCGCTGCCTTCCGGCAGTTGGTCGGGCTTGAGCAGGTAGGCGCACATCATCGGCGTCAGGGTCAGCGACACCAGCATCGAGATGGTCACCGCGATCGTCAGCACCCAGGCAAACTCGTGGAACAGGCGGCCGGTGACCCCGGGCATCAGCAGCAGCGGGAGGAACACCGCCACCAGCGACACGGTCAGCGACACCACGGTGAAGCCGATCTCCTTCGCGCCGATCTCGGCAGCCTCCGGGCCGCTCTTGCCGTGCTCGATGTAGCGCACGATGTTCTCGATCATGACGATCGCATCGTCCACGACGAAACCGGTGGCCACGGTCAGCGCCATCAGCGAGAGGTTGTCCAGCGACATGCCGGTGAACGACATCACCCCGAACGTGCCGAGCAGCGAAAGCGGCACCGCCACCGAAGGGATGAGCGTCGCCCAGACCCGCCGCAGGAAGACGAAGATCACGCCGATGACGAGCAGGATCGCCAGGATCAGGGTGAACTGGACATCGAGCACGGAGGCGCGGATCGTCACCGTGCGGTCGGCCAGGACGTCCAGATGGACGTCCGCCGGCAGGACGCTGCGCAGCTCCGGCAGCACGGCGCGGATCTGCTTGACCGTCTCGACGATGTTGGCGCCAGGTTGGCGCCGGATGTCCAGCAGCACGGCCGGCTGGCCGTTGGCCCATGCCGCCAGCTGGTCGTCCTCGACGCCATCGACCACGTTGGCAACATCGGCGAGGCGTACCGGCGCGCCGTTCTTGTAGCTGATGATGGTCTGCTTGTACTCGGCCGCATCGCTCAGCTGGTCGTTGGTGCCGATCGAGTAGCTCTGGGTCTTGCCGTTCAAGGTCCCCTTGGGCGCGTTGACATTGGCCTGGGTCAGCGCACTGCGCACATCCTCCAGGGTCAGCCCGAGGTTGGACAACTGCGACGGGTTGACCTGGATGCGCACGGCCGGGCGCACGTTGCCGGCAATCGACACCAGGCCCACGCCCTGTACCTGCGAGAGCTTCTGCGCCAGGATCGAATCGGCCAGGTCGTTCACATCGCGCAGCGGCCGACTGTCCGATTGCAGCGACAATGTAAGGATCGGCGCATCGGCCGGATTCACCCGGTTGTACACCGGCGGGTAAGGCAGGTTGCTGGGCAAGGTGCCGCGCGCCTGGTTGATCGCCGCCTGCACGTCCTGCGCGGCGACGTCGATGTCGCGGTCCATGCCGAACTCGAGGATGATCGTGGACAAGCCGGCGGACGAGTCCGAACTCATCATGGTCAAGCCGGAGATCTGTCCGAGGTTGCGCTCCAGCGGCGTGGTGATCAGCGAGGCCATGGTGCTGGCGCTGGCGCCCGGGTATTGCGTGGTCACCACCAGGCTCGGCGCCTCGATTTCCGGCAGCGCGGACACCGGCAACTGGCGGTAGCCCAGCACGCCAAGCAGCAGCACCGCGATCATCAGCAGCGAGGTCGCGATCGGCCGGCGAATGAAGATGGTCGAAAAACCCATGTCTATGCGTTACCTCGAGGAGAGGGTGTCAGCGGCTGCCGCGCGTACCCGCCAGCGCCTGCGGCCGTCCGGATGTACCGCGTGCGACCCGTCACCCACGCCGACCGCCGCGGCTACGCGCCTGCGTCGATTTCTCGAGCTCGGCGGCCGTGGGCGCCGGCGGCACCTCACCCGGCTTGAGTGCAGTGACCTTGCTGCCGGGCTTCAGGCGGAACTGGCCCTCGGTCACCACCTGGTCCCCGGCCTGCAGGCCGCTGCCGATCATCACGTGGCTGTCGCCGACTTCGCCGGCCACCACCACCGGCTGCATCTTCACCGTATTGTCGGCCTGCACCTGGTAGACATAGTCACCGTCCGGGCCGCGGCTCACCGCCTGGGAGGGAACCACCAGGCCGCCATCCACGGTGTTGACCAGCAGCCGCACGTTGACGAACTGGCCTGGCCACAGCGCGTTGTCCGCGTTGGAGAATTCCGACTTGAGCCGGAACGTGCCGGTGCTGGTGTCGATCTGGTTGTCGATCACCCGCAGCACACCACCGCTGGCAATCGGATGCGAATCGGTGCGGTCCAGCGCGGCCACCTGCAGCGCCGAGGCGTCCTTGGCAAACGCGCTGCGCACCAGGTCGAGATCCTGCTCGGGCAGGGTGAACATGACATTGATCGGATGCAGCTGGGTCAAGGTCACGATCGAGGAGGTGGTGGTCACCACGTTGCCCGGATCGACGCCGCGGATGCCGGCCAGGCCGTCGATCGGCGAGACGATGTTGGTGTAGTCGAGCTGTACCTTGCTGTCGCGCACGCTCGCGGCGTCCGCCGCCACGGCGGCCTGCAACTGGTTGGCGGTGTTGCGCAGGGTGTCCAGATCCTGCTTGGAGATGTAGCCCTTGCCGACCAGGGTCTCGCTGCGCTCGAGGTTGCTCTTCGCCGTCGCCAGTTGCGCCGCATCCTGGGTCTGCCGCGCCACTGCCTGGTCATAGGCGGCCTGGTAGGTGCGGGGGTCGATGTGGGCCAGCACCTGGCCTTTCTTGACCGGCTGGCCTTCCACGAACTCCAGGCTCAGCAGGCGCCCCGAGACCTGCGGGCTGACCACTACCGTATTGAGTGCTTGCACCGTCCCCAGCGAGGTCAGGTACACCGGCACGTTCTGCTTGACCACGGGTACCGCGGTGACCGGCACCGGAGCGCTGTCACCCGCGCCTTGGCCACGCCCCGCCGCTCCCGCTCCGCCCTCCTTGTGCAGGAAGCGATAGCCCAGTGCAGCCACCACGACCACGGCAAGGACGATCCCTGCAAGCTTCCAGAAACGCGACATGTAAAACTCCCAAGGATTCCATGGATGGCTGTCCAACGCGCGCACGCCTGGAACGCCACATCGAGGCCACGGAGCCGCGACCGGCACGCCGGACACCACGCCGCCCCATTATTCGCTGTTGAAGCATAGGGCTAGTTGAACGAATTCAGCACCTGCCGGTTGACATAGTTGACATGCAAGCGGCCCCACGCAGCGCGAATTGTTCCGGACGGGCATGAAACTTCGCGTCGCGCTTCGTTTATAATCCGGCGCTGTTGCCCGTCCCAGGGCACTTCCGGTTACGGGTTGGGGACCCCCGCCGCATTCCGGTATCGCCTGGGAGCATCCCGGGCACACAGGCCAAACCGTGTCGGGTCCGTGCAGGCACCCTTCCACTTTTGCTACAGATCGACAGGAGTACGCGCGTGAGTCGCCCCACCCATCCAGATGACAAGAAGACAGCGCGTCAGTTCTCGATCATGTTCGCGCTGTTGATCCTGCTCGCGCTTTTCCTGTTGTTCATGGCGCACGCGGTCTATCGAACCGTCGAGCTGCCGACCAATCCCAATGCGGCAGCAGCCACTTCGGCCCGGATCGCGCCGGTCGGCGCGGTCTATGCCGGCAACACCGGCCGCGCCGCCATGGCCGCCGCCGCCGAGGCAGCCAGCAAGGCTGCCGCCTCCCAGGTGGCCTACGGCGGCACCACCGACGGCAAGGAAATCTACGATCACCTGTGCAGCGCCTGCCACGCCAGCGGCGTCGCCGGGGCGCCGACGACCGGCGACAAGGCCAAGTGGGCCCCACGCATTGCCGAGGGCATCGATACCCTGGTCAAGCACGCCATCGACGGCTACCACGGCCCGGACGGCAACTTCATGCCGCCCAAGGGCGGCAATCCGGCCTTGACCGACGAACAGGTCACCAACGCCGTGCATTGGCTGGTCGACCAGGCGAAGTAGGAACCTGGCGATTGCCGGTGCGCGCCGTGCCCACCCGGATCGGCAGCCGCGTGAAATTTTTGGCTTGACGACGTAGCGGCAATGCCGTTACCGTCCTTCCATGCATCCGTACTCCACCCCTGTACACGTCCAGCACACACCGGCCAGCGCCGGCTGCGCGGCCTGGCGCGCGGGTTCCGGTGCCGGATGCATGACCACCACCGTCTCGACTACGAGCTCGACTTCGATTTCGACGTCGAGGACGGTGGCCGCGCGCAACTAAAGCTCTACAACACGCAACGGCCCCGCCCTCGACCAGGCGGACGGCCGTGACCTTGCAGCAAGCAGCCAATCCGCCAACGAGCACGGGGCCCCTTTGGAGGCCATCGTGAACGTCTGTGTCTTGCCACCACCCGTCCTGCCCCGCCCGCCGCAAATCCGCGCGCAGCCCGTCATCCACCGTCGGCGGACGTTGGCCGTCGGGCTGATTGGACCCGGCCGCGTCGGCGCCGCCCTGCTCGCCCAGCTGCGCGCCGCGCAACCACGCCTGGCGCGCGAAACCGGACTGGATCTGCAGTTGTGCGGTGTCGCCGCCAGCCGCCGCATGTGGCTGGATTGCGACGACCCGGAATTGACCCACGCCGGCGGCGACTCGCCCGGGCAGCGCGCGGAAATCTGGCGGCCCTGCAACCTGGACGAATTCGCCGCGCATGTGCGCGGCCGCACGCGGCGCCACGCGTTGCTGATCGACGCCACCGCGAGCGACGCCGTGGTCAACCACTACCCGGACTGGCTGGCCAGCGGATTGCATGTGGTGACCCCAAACAAGCGTGCCGGCAGCGGCCCGCTGCCCCGCTGGCTCGCCATCCGCGCCGCCTGCAACGACACGGCCCGCTTCCGTTACGAAGCCACTGTCTGCGCCGGGCTGCCGGTGGTGCAGACTCTGCGCGACCTGCTCGACACCGGCGACGAGCTCACTTCGATCGAGGGCATGTTTTCCGGCACGCTGGCGTGGCTGTGCAACCGCCACGACGGCGCCCAGGCGTTCTCCGCGCTGCTGCGCGAGGCCCACGCAGCGGGTTACACCGAGCCCGATCCGCGCGACGACCTGTCCGGCCTGGACGTGGCGCGCAAGCTGGTGATCCTGGCGCGCGAGGCCGGCTGGCCGTTGGCGCTGGAAGACGTCGAGGTGCAAGGCCTGGTGCCGGACGCGCTGGCTGGCGTGCCGGCCGCCGAATTCATGCAACGCCTGAAGGAGCTGGATGCACCGATGGCGGCCCAGCTGGCGTGCGCGCGCGCCGCGGGTGGCGTGCTGCGCCACGTCGCGCAGTTGGACCGCCGCGGGCATGCCAGCGTGCGCCTGACCGTGCTACCGGCGACGCATGCCTTTGCGCACACCAGTTTGACCGACAATATCGTGCGCTTCACCACCCGCCGCTACTGCGACAATCCGCTGTCGGTGCAAGGTCCTGGCGCCGGCCCGGAGGTCACTGCCGCTGGCGTGTTCACCGACCTGCTGCGCATTGCCGAAACCCTGCAGGCCAGCGCATGAGCGCGGTATCGTTGGACCCCGTCATGACACCTCCAGCAGCCATCTTGCCCACACAGGCAGCCTGCGCCTTTGCGCCAGCCAGCGTCGGCAATGTCGGCGTCGGCTTCGACCTGCTCGGCCACAGCCTGGCCGGCGCCGGCGACCGCGCCCAGGTGCGCCGCATTGCCGAGCCGGTGGTGCGCATCGCCGCCATCCGCGGCTGCGTCAGCGAGCTGCCGCGCGGGCCGGCGCGCAACACGGCCGGCGCTGCGCTGCTGTCGCTGCGCCGCGCGCTCGGCCTCGAGCACGGCTTCGAACTCGTGCTGCACAAGGGCATTGCGCTTGGCTCCGGCATGGGCGGCTCGGCGGCGTCCTGCGTGGCCGCCCTGGTTGCCGCCAATGCCCTGCTGCCGCGACCGCTGGCCCGCGAGGCGCTGTATCCGTTCGCGCTGGATGGCGAGGCGGTCGCCAGCGGTAGCCGCCACGGCGACAACATTGGCCCGATGCTGCTCGGCGGGCTGGTGCTGGCCACCGCGGATCGGCTGGTGCGCATCCCGGTCCCGGACGCCTGGCACTGTGCCCTGGTGCACCCGCACGTGGTGCTCGAAACGCGCCGGGCGCGCGCCGTGCTGGATGGCAGTTATGCCCTGCGCGAATTCGTCGCGCAAAGCGCGAACCTGGCCTTGGTGCTGACCGGCTGCCAACGCGGCGACGCGGACCTGGTGCGTGCCGGCCTGGACGACGTGCTGGTGGAACCGCGACGCGCGGCCCTGATTGCCAACTTCGCGCAGGTCAAACAGGCCGCGCTCGACGCGCACGCCCTCGGCGCAAGCATCTCCGGCGCCGGCCCCAGCGTGTTCGGCTGGTACGTCAACCGTGCCGATGCCGACGCCGCCGCGACCGGCATGCAGGCAGCGTTCGCCGAAGCCGGCCTGGACAGCGAGGCCTGGGTTTCGCCAATCAACGGCCCGGCCGCTGACTTGGTCCCACTGCTCGACGAGGCCCAGCCATGAGCTTCATGCCCCACAAGACGGGTACCTACCGGAGTACACGCGGCGACTGCCCGGCCGTGCCGCTCAGCCAGGCAATCGCCGCCGGCCTGGCGCCGGATGGCGGCCTGTACGTGCCTGCGACCTTGCCAAAGTTGGAACCTGCGGCATTCGACCCACGCGGCAGCCTGGCTGACACCGCGTGTACCCTGCTCGCGCCCTTTTTCGCCGGGGACGCACTGGCCGACGAGCTGCCGGCCATCTGTGCCGAGGCCTTCACCTTCGCAGCGCCGTTGCACCTGCTGCCGGCGCATCCGGGCAGTTCCATGCTGGAGCTCTTCCACGGCCCGACCGCGGCCTTCAAGGATTTCGGCGCCCGCTTCCTCGCCGCCTGCCTCGCCCGCCTGCCGCGGGCCGACGCCCGTCCGTTGACCATCCTGGTCGCCACGTCGGGTGATACCGGGGCGGCGGTTGGCGCGGCCTTCCATCGCCAGGCCGGGATCGAGGTGGTGATCCTGTATCCGGATGGCCGGGTTTCCCCGCGCCAGGCCCACCAGCTTGGCTGCTTCGGCGACAACGTCAGCGCCCTGCGCGTGGACGGCCGTTTCGACGACTGCCAGCGGATGGTGAAGGCGGCGCTGAACGACGCTGCACTGCAGGCTGCGCTCCCCATGTCCTCGGCCAACAGCATCAGCCTGGGCCGCCTGTTGCCGCAGATGAGCTACTACGCGCACGCCGCCCTGGGCTGGTGGTACACGCACGGCACCGCGCTCAACTTCATCGTTCCCACCGGCAACCTCGGCAATGCCATGGCCTGCCTGTGGGTGCGCGCCATGGGCCTGCCGATCGGCACGGTGCGCCTGGCCTGCAATGCCAACGCCACGCTGGCGGAGTTCTTTGCCGGCGCGGACTACCGCCCGCGCCCGGCGCTCAGTACCCTGGCCAACGCCATGGACGTCGGCGCCCCAAGCAACTTCGAACGCCTGCGCTGGACCTTCCCGGACGAGACGGCGCTACGCCGCGAGCTGTATGCGGAGACGGTCGACGATGCCGCGATCCGGGTCACGCTCGAGCGGCACGGGCGCATGCACGACGAGGTGTTCTGCCCACACACCGCCACCGCCATGTGCGTGCTCGATCGCCTGCGCGCCCGCGGTGACGAGGCGCCGTGGGCGGTGGTGGCTACCGCCCATGCGGCCAAGTTCGCCAGCGTGGTGGAACCGCTGCTCGGCCACGCGGTGACGGTACCGGAGGCCCTGGCGGACATGTTGGCCAGGCCGTCCCACGCCGAGCCGCTGGCCGCCAGCGAGGACGCCCTGCGCCACTGGCTGCTGGCCACGTCCTCGCGCCGCGCCACCACTCGCCCCTCCCCGTAGGAACCCGCCCGCGGGCGATGCTCTTGTTCCGGCTTGCGTCCCCAAGCTCACGCCCACCCTGCGCGAGTACCACCGTACGGACATCCGGACGTCCAAGGCAGGCGCAAACGGGCGTCGCGTGAAAAATTTGGAAAAAGTGCTTGACAGGCACTGGCGTAGCAGCGTAGCGTCCGCTGAATGTCGCTGCGCAACAGCCACCACAGCATCGCCAAGGGAAACCGTCCGCTGACGGTTGCCGGCTTGTTGCAATTGCGCGGCACGCTGCTTGCGCTCCTCGTCCTCGTACTCCTTATTACCAGCGGAGGTGCGGGCTGAGGGCTGTGTCCAGGTAAATAGCAAAACCTGAAAAGACTCCCAAAAACCCCGCACCCGGCAACGGATGCGGGGTTTTTTTGCGCTCGGCAACGCCAAAAACCATGAACAATCCCAAGCAATCCAGCGGGGCCTCCGGCACCGCAAACGCCGCCACCGACCACGTACGCATTTTCGATACCAGCCTGCGTGACGGCGAGCAGGCACCCGGCTTCTCCATGAACCGGCATGCGAAGTTGCGCATGGCGCACGCGCTCGAAGCGCTCGGCGTGGATGTCCTCGAAGCCGGCTTCCCGCAGGCGTCGCCGGATGATTTCGCCGCCGTGACGGAAATCGCCGGCGCGCTGCGGGAGACCACGGTGTGCGCGCTGGCGCGCTGCCAGGACGGCGACATCGACAGTGCCGCGCGGGCGCTGGAGCCGGCGCAGCAAGCGCGCATCCACCTGTTCCTGTCGACCAGCCCGCTGCACCGCGAGCACAAGCTGCGCATGGGCAAGGCGCAGGTGCTGGACACTGCGGTGCGGGCCATCGAGCGTGCCCGCGGCTACTGCCAGGATGTCGAGTTTTCCGCCGAGGATGCGCTGCGCACCGAGCCGGATTTCCTGGTCGAGGTGTTCAGCGCCGCGGTCGCGGCCGGCGCCAGCACCTTGAACGCACCCGATACCGTCGGCTACACCACGCCGGAGGAAATCGCCGGCTTGTTCCGCCATCTGCGCCAGCACGTGCGCGGCGCCGAACGGGTGACCTTTTCCAGCCACTGCCACGACGACCTGGGCATGGCCGTGGCCAACAGCCTGGCGGCGGTCGGTGCCGGTGCGCGGCAGGTCGAATGCACGATCAACGGCATCGGTGAGCGCGCCGGCAACGCGGCGCTGGAGGAAGTGGTGATGGCGCTCAAGGTGCGCGCGCCGTACTTCGGCGTCAGCCTCGGCATCCATACGCCGCAGCTGTATCCCGCCTCGCGCCTGCTGAGCGAGCTGACCGGGCAGGCCGTGCCGCGCAACAAGGCGATCGTCGGCAGCAATGCCTTTGCGCACGAGTCCGGCATCCATCAGCACGGCATGCTCAAGCACCGCGGCACCTACGAGATCATGCGCCCGCAGGACGTGGGCATTGCCGCCACCACCCTGGTGCTGGGCAAGCATTCCGGCCGCGCCGCGCTGCGCCAGCGCCTGCAGGCACTGGGTTACGCGCCGGACGACCACGGCCTGGACGCGCTCTTCATCGGCTTCAAGCAGCTGGCGGATGCCCGCGGCGAGGTCAATGACGACGACTTGCACACCTTGGCCCGGGAGGCCGATCTCCGAGCCGATGCCACACAAGCCACGGGAGCCGTCGCATGAACCCGCGCACCCTGTTCGAAAAAGTCTGGGACGCGCACCTGGTGGCGGCGGAAACCCCGGCCACGCCGGCAGTCCTGTACATCGACCTGCACCTGCTGCACGAAGTGACCTCGCCGCAGGCATTCGACGTGCTGCGCGAACGCGGCCTGCGCCTGCGTCGGCCGGACCGCACCCTGGCCACGCTGGACCACTCCACCCCGACCCTGCCGCGCGGCGCCGACGGCCAACGCCCCTACGCCACGCCGGCGGCGCAGGCCCAGGTGGAGCAGTTGGAAGCGAACTGCCGCGAATTCGGCGTGACCCTGCATGGCTGGGACAGCCCGCATCGCGGCATCGTGCACGTGATCGGCCCCGAGCTGGGCGCGACCCGGCCCGGCATGACCATCGTCTGCGGCGACAGCCACACCTCCACCCACGGCGCGTTTGGCGCCCTCGCGTTCGGCATCGGCACCACCGAGGTCGGCCACGTGCTCGCCAGCCAATGCCTGCTGCAGCGCAAGCCGAAGACCCTGGCCATCCACGTCGACGGCACCCTGCCGCCGGGGGTCGGCGCCAAGGACCTGATCCTGCACATCATTGGCGCGATTGGCGTGGACGGCGGCACCGGCCACGTCATCGAATACCGCGGCTCGACCATCGAGGCGCTGTCGATGGAGCAGCGCATGACCGTATGCAACATGTCGATCGAAGCCGGCGCCCGCGCCGGCATGATCGCCCCGGACGACACCACGTTTGCCTGGCTGCAAGGTCGCCCGCACGCGCCGCAAGGCAGCGACTGGGATGCCGCGGTAATGCGCTGGCGGGCATTGCGCAGCGATCCCGGCGCAAGTTATGACCGCGAACTGCATTTCGACGCCAGCCAGGTCCAGCCCACGGTGACCTATGGCACGCATCCAGGCATGGCGCTGGCCTTGGGTGACAAGCTGCCCGCGCCACGCAACGCCCAGGAGCAGCGTGCCGCCAGCTACATGCGCTACCACCCGGGGCAGTCGATGCTGGGCACGGCCGTGGACGTGGTGTTCATCGGGAGCTGCACCAATGCGCGCCTGCCCGACCTGCGCGAGGCGGCACGCATCCTGCGCGGCCGGCACGTGGCCGACGGCGTGCGCATGCTCGTGGTGCCGGGCTCGGAAACCGTGCGCCGCGATGCCGAGGCCGAAGGCCTGCACCAGGTGTTCCTCGCCGCCGGCGCCGAATGGCGCCAGCCCGGCTGCTCGATGTGCATCGCCATGAACGGCGACCTGGCCCAGCCCGGCCAGCTCGTCGTGTCCACCTCCAACCGCAACTTCGAAGGCCGCCAGGGCAAGGGCGCGCGCACCGTGCTGGCCAGCCCCGCTACCGCCGCCGCCTGTGCGGTGGCCGGAGCGATTGCCGATCCACGCACCTATCTCGCAGCCGAGGCCAGCGCATGAAGCCCATCACCACCCTGCGCTCGCGCACCGCCGTGCTCGCCGACGAAAACGTCGACACCGACCGCATCATCCCGGCGCGCTTCCTCACTACCACGACGCGCGCCGGCCTGGGTCGGCACTGCTTCCAGGATTGGCGCTACCTGGCCGACGGCAGCGACAACCCGGCCTTCCCGCTGAACCAGCCCGCGGCACGCGGCTGCGCCATCCTGGTCGCCGGGCACAACTTCGGCTGCGGCTCCTCGCGCGAGCACGCGCCGTGGGCGCTGCTGGACTACGGCATCCAGGCCGTGCTGAGCAGCGAGATCGCGGACATCTTCCGCAACAACGCGCTGAAGAACGGCCTGCTCGCCATCGTGGTCAGCGAGCCCGAATACCGCTGGCTGCTGGCCAACCCCGGCGTGGAGCTCCACATCGACGTACGCAGCCAAGCCATCAGCTTGCCGGACGGTAGCCAGCTGCGGTTCGAGCTGGAACCCTTTGCACGCCATTGCCTGCTCGAAGGCGTCGACCAGCTCGGGTTCCTGCTGCAACAAGGGGATTTGATCGATGCGTTCGTCCGTGAGCGCGAAAGTCAAGCAGCGGCCAGCCCTGGCCGCACTTCTCACGAAAGCCTCTCACCCACCACCGGGGCGAACGCATGAAGGCGCACATCGTCGCCTTGCCCGGCGACGGCATCGGCCCCGAGGTCACCACGGCGGCGGTCGCCGTGCTGCAGGCCGTGGCGGCCAGCCACGGCCACGGGTTCATCTTCGAGGAACAGCTGATCGGCGGCTGCGCCATCGAGGCCAGCGGCGAAGCCTTGCCTGCCGCCACCCAGGCGGCCTGCCTGCGCGCCGACGCCGTGCTGCTCGGGGCGGTGGGCGGCCCGCGCTGGTCCGATCCCAACGCCAAGGTACGCCCGGAGCAAGGCCTGCTCGGCTTGCGCAAGACGCTTGGCGTGTATGCGAACCTGCGCCCGCTCAGCGTGCACCCGGCGCTGGTGGACCTGTCGCCGCTGAAGAACGACAAGCTCGTCGGCGTCGACGTGCTGTTCGTGCGCGAGCTCACTGGCGGCGCCTACTTCGGCGCCAAGACCCGCAGCGCCGACGCCGCCGGCGACGAATACCGCTACACCGTGGCCGAGATCGAACGCGTCGTGCGGCTGGCGTTCGAGCTGGCCCGCGGCCGGCGCCGGCAGCTGACCTCGGTGGACAAGGCCAACGTGCTGGAAACCTCGCGGCTGTGGCGCAGCACGGTGCAGCGCCTCGCACCCGACTACCCGGAGGTGCGGGTCGAGCACCAGCTGGTCGACTCGATGGCGATGCTGCTGCTGACCCGGCCGGCCAGCTACGACGTGGTGGTTACCGAGAACCTGTTTGGCGACATCCTCACCGACGAGGCAGCCGCCCTGGCCGGTTCGCTGGGACTGATGCCTTCGGCCTCGCTGGGCGCAGGCCGGCGTGGCCTGTACGAACCCATCCATGGCTCGGCCCCCGACCTGGCTGGCCAGGACCTGGCCAATCCTGTGGGCGCCATCTTGTCGGCCGCGCTGTTGCTGCGCCATTCGCTGCAGCTGCCAGCCGAGGCGGCCGCCATCGAGGCCGCGGTGGAACGCGTGTTGCGTGCCGGCCCCTACACACGCGACCTCGGCGGCAGTGCAGGCACGACCGAAGTGCGCGACGCGGTACTCGCCGCGCTCGCCGGCCAGATCACCACCAATGCGTCCGCAACGGAGTCGACCGACTCATGTTGCGGTTGAGCACCACAACCAGTTTTGCCCTCCCCGCGCACCGCGTGCGGCATTGGCAATGGAGGCCGGCGGCGACTCCCCGACACCGCGCCAGCGCACCCAAGCCGATGTCGCAGCGCGGGGCGGGCACCCCATCCATGTCCCAGCAGCAGGAACCCGCATGCGTAGTGACTTGATCAAGACCGGCCCCGACCGCGCCCCCGCCCGCGCCATGCTGCGTGCCACCGGAATGGATGACGAGGCGCTGCGCAAACCCCTGGTCGCCGTGGTGCACACCTGGTCGGATGTATCGCCGTGCAATCTCAACCTGCGCGACCTCGCCGCGCAGGTGGCCGCCGGCGTGCGCGCCGCGGGCGGCACGCCGGTGGAATTCAACACCATCGCGGTCACCGACGGCATTGCCATGGGCACGCCGGGGATGCGCTACTCGCTGGTGAGCCGTGAGCTCATCACCGACTCCATCGAGGCGGTGGTGGAAGGCCACCTGTGCGACGCCATGGTGCTCTTGTGCGGCTGCGACAAGACCATCCCTGCCGCAGCCATGGCCATGGCGAGGCTGGACATTCCCGCCGTGGCGCTGTACGGCGGCACCATCGCCCACGGCCTGCACAAGAACCAGCCGATCACCATCCAGCAGGTGTTCGAGGCGGTGGGCGCGCACGGCGCGGGCAAGATCTCCGACGACGAACTGCACGGCGTGGAATGCGACGCCTGCGGCGGCGCCGGCGCCTGCGGCGGCCAGTTCACCGCCAACACCATGGCCATGGTGCTGACCACGCTGGGCCTCTCGCCCATGGGCCTGAACGACATCCCGGCCACCCACCCCGGCAAGCTGGCCGCCGCGCGCCGCTGCGGCGAACTGGTGATGGACTGCCTGCGCGAGCAGCGCACGCCGCGCGCGCTCATCAGTCGCACCGCGATGCGCAATGCCGCGCGCATGGTGGCAGCCACCGCCGGTTCGACCAACGCCGTGCTGCACCTGCTGGCGATCGCGCGCGAGGCCGGCACCGCATGGTCGCTGGAGGATTTCCAACCGGCCACCGAAAACACACCGGTGATTGCCGACCTGCTGCCCTCGGGGCGCTACACCGCCGTGGAAATGTTCGACGCCGGCGGCGCCGCGCGCGTGGCCCAGGAACTCATCGCTGCCGGCATGCTGGAAGATGCGCCCACCGTCACCGGCCGCAGCCTGTTTGCCGAAGCCGCGGCCGCACCGCGCTTCGAGCAACAGGAAGTGGTCCACCCGGTCACCGCACCGCTCAAGCCGCGCGGCGGTTACGCCATCCTGTACGGCAACGTGGCGCCGGACGGCTGCATCCTGAAGATCCCCGGCAAGCATGGCCCCGGCCACGGCGCCACGCATTTCGCCGGCCGCGCGCGCGTGTACGAGAGCGAGGAAGCCGCGTTCACGGCCGTGCAGGAGGGCGCGATTGCCAAGGGCGACGTGGTGGTGATCCGCAACGAGGGCCCGGCCGGCGGTCCCGGCATGCGCGAGATGCTGGGCGTCACCGCCGCGCTGATTGGCCGCGGCCTGGGCGACGACGTGGCGCTGATCACCGATGGCCGCTTCAGTGGCGCCACGCATGGCTTCATGGTCGGCCACATCGCCCCCGAAGCGGCCCGCGGCGGCGCCATCGGCCTGCTCCGCGACGGCGACCAGCTGGTGATCGACGCGGTGAGCCGCGAGATCAACACCGACGCCGACCTCGCCGAGCGGCGCAAGCACTGGACCCCGCCCGCACCGTCGGTGACCCGAGGCGTGCTGGCCAAGTTCGCCTTGCTGGTGGGCTCGGCTTCCGACGGAGCCACCACCCAGCCAAGTACGGCCACGCCTCCGACGCCATCCCGAACTTCCAGCCCTCGCCCCGTGGGGGCAGGACTCGAGCAAACCTGAAACCTCACCCCGCCTTCCCCGCTGGGCGAGGGCTTACCAAGGAGTCACCACATGAGCAGCAACACCGCACTCTCCACCGCCCGCATCGCCGTGCTCGGCTACGGCAGCCAGGGCCGCGCCCACGCCATGAACCTGCGCGATTCCGGCCTCGACGTCGTGGTCGGCCTGCGCAAGGACGGCCCGTCCTGGAACAAGGCCAAGGCCGAAGGCTTCCGCGTCGCCGAGCCTGGCGAAGCGGTGAAAGGCGCCGACCTGGTCGCCGTGCTCACCCCGGACATGGTGCAGCCCGGGCTCTATACCGAGTCCATCGCACCCAACATCAAGCCCGGCGCCGCCTTGCTGTTCGCGCACGGCTTCAACATCCACTTCAAGCAGGTCACGCCGCGCACGGACATTGACGTGATCATGGTCGCCCCGAAGGGCCCGGGCGCCCTGGTGCGCAGCGAGTACGAGCGCGGCCGTGGCGTGCCGTGTATCTGGGCCGTGCACCAGGATATCTCCGGCCAGGCGCAAGCCAAGACCATCGCCTATGCGGACGGCATCGGCGGCACGCGCGCGATGCTGATCAAGACCGATTTCAAGGAAGAGACCGAGACCGACCTGTTTGGCGAGCAAGCCGTGCTCTGCGGCGGCGCGAGCTCGCTGGTGCAGGCCGGCTTCGAGACCCTGGTGGAAGCCGGCTATCAGCCGGAGATCGCCTATTACGAGGTCTTCCACGAGCTGAAGTTGATCGTCGACCTGTTCTACGAAGGCGGCGTCGAAAAGATGCTCAAGTACGTCAGCGAGACGGCGCAATACGGCGACTACGTCAGCGGCCCGCGCGTGATCGACGCCGGCGTCAAGCAGCGCATGCAGGCCGTGCTCGCGGACATCCAGGACGGCAGCTTCGCGCAGAACTGGATTGCCGAATACCGCGCCGGGCTGCCGAACTACCGGCGCTACAAGCAAGCCGACCTCGACCACCCGCTGGAGCAGGTGGGCCGCAAGCTGCGCGCCCGCATGACCTGGTTGCATCCGGAGGCAAGCCTGGCTGACACCGCGACGCCCCGGGAGCAGCCGGCCGTCGCCTGACCCCAACGCGTCGCGCATCGCACGCGGCGCAGCCATCGTTCCATCCGCCACCAAGAGGTACCGTCATGAAACGCTTTCACATCGCCCTGGCCGTCGCCGACATGGATGCTTCCGTCGCCGACTACAGCACACGCCTGGGCCAGCCACCGCAGGCCGTGGTCATCGACACCTACGCCATGTGGCGCACCGACCAGCTGAACTTCTCGATCCGTAAGGATGCGGCGCATGCCGGCCAGGTGGTGCAGATCGGCTTCGAGGACGACGCCGCCGAGGGCTTCGCCAGCGACACCGACGTCAACGGCATCGAGTGGCAGCGCTTCTCCACGCTCGAGCAGGACCTACGCATCATCACCACGTTTGGCGTGCCCGTACATCCGGCCGTCGAGCACGAACTGATCCGTAACTGACCTACAAGCAGACGTCCAGCCGTCCATGCATCCATGCATCCATGCGTCCATGCGTCCATGCGTCCAGCCCAACATCTCTTCACCAGGAAACAATCGTGAGCACCATCACGCCAAGCCCCGCCACCACACCTGTCCTCGCCTCACCTCGGCACCCGCTTGCCGGCGTACCGATGAGCGGCGCGGACATCGTGGTACAGGTGCTCGCGGACGAGGGCACGAAGGTATTGTTCGGCTACTCCGGCGGCGCGATCCTGCCGGTATACGACGCGATCTTCCGCTACAACGCCCTGCATCGCGATGCCGGGGGCCGCGACCGCCTGGCCTTGGTCGTACCGGCCAACGAACAGGGTGCGGGTTTCATGGCCTCGGGTTTTGCGCGCGCCTCCGGTGGCGTCGGTGTGGCCGTGGTCACCTCCGGCCCCGGCGCCACGAACCTGGTCACGCCGATCCGCGACGCCCTGGCCGACTCGATCCCAATGGTGGCCATCTGCGGCCAGGTGCCCACGGCGGCGCTGGGCAGCGACGCCTTCCAGGAGGCGCCGGTGGCCAACATCATGGGTGCCTGCGCCAAGCATGTATTCCTGGTCACCGATGCCACGCAGCTGGAAGCCACGCTGCGCACCGCGTTCGAGCTGGCGCGCAGCGGCCGCCCCGGCCCGGTGGTGGTGGACATCCCGAAGAACGTGCAGAACGCCGTGCAGCCCTTCGACGGCGAAAGGCACCTGCCGATCCCCGGCTATCGCCGCCGACTCGAGGCAGTGGAGCATGCACGGCTCGATGATGCCGATTGCGAGCGCCTGCTCGACGCCCTGGCCCAGGCCCGGCGCCCGCTGATCTACGCCGGCGGCGGCGTGGTGGCCAGTGGCGCCGCGCCGGCCCTGCGCGCGTTCTCGCGCGCCTTTGGCCTGCCGGCGGTCACCTCGCTGATGGGCCTGGGGGTGATGGACACCCGCGACCCGCTGGCCCTGCACATGCTGGGCATGCACGGCACCGCCTACGCCAACTACGCGGTGGAGGACTGCGACTTCCTGCTGGTGCTGGGCGCACGCTTCGACGACCGCGTGGCCGGCGTGCCTGACAAGTTCGCCCCGCGCGCGAAGTTCATCGCCCAGATCGACATCGACCCGGCCGAGGTGGGCAAGGTCAAGGCGGTGGACTGGGCCCACGTCGGCCAGCTTGGCGCCAGCCTGGAGCGCATTGCCCACTACGCGCGCAGCCGCGGCGTGCGCCTGCAACTGGACGACTGGCACGCCCACCTGGCCGCGCTCAAGCGCGCGCATGCAATGAACTACGATCGCGCCAGCCCGCTCATCCAACCGCAGGCGGTGATCGAGGCGATCAACCGGCAGACCCAGGGCCGCGCGATCATCGCCACCGGCGTCGGCCAGCACCAGATGTGGTCCGCGCAGTTCTTCGACTTCGCCGAGCCGCGCCATTGGCTCACCTCGGGTTCGATGGGCACCATGGGCTTCGGCCTGCCGGCGGCGATAGGCGCGCAGTTCGCGCATCCCGGGGCGATGGTGATCGACGTCGACGGCGATGGCTCGATCCGCATGAACGTGGGTGAGCTGGAAACCGTGGCCACCTACGGCCTGCCGTTGAAGATCGTGCTACTCAACAACCATGGCGACGGCATGGTGCGGCAGTGGCAGAAGCTGTTCTTCAAGGGCCGCTATTCCGCCACCGACAAGAACCTGCACACCAAGGACTTCGTGCGCGCCGCCCAGGCCGACGGCATCGCCTGGGCGCGCCGCCTGGAACGCAAGGAGGACCTCGAGGCGACCGTCGCCGAGTTCCTCGCCGTCGCCGGCCCGGCCTTCCTCGAAGTGGTGGTGGACCCGGACGCCGGCGTCTACCCCATGGTCGGCCCCGGCGCCAGCTACGCGCAGATGATCACCGGCGATTTCATCCCCTCGCGCGCGGCGCCGCCGCCCGTCGATGCCGAGGCCTCCACCATGCACATGTTCTGAACCCGCCCTTCCCATCCGCGGAGCACCGCCATGAAGCACACCCTGTCCATCCTGCTGCAGAACGAATCCGGCGCCCTGGTGCGCGTGGCCGGCCTGTTCGCCGCACGCCACGTCAACATCGACGCGCTCACCGTGGCCGCCACCCACGACCCCGCGATCTCCCAGCTCACCCTGGTGCTGCACGGCGACGAGGGCACGCTGGAACAAATCCTGCGCCAGCTGCGCAAGCTGGTGGACGTGCTGGACGTCAGCAGCCTGTCGCTGATGGGCGGCTTCGGCCAGCCCGCGCTCGCCGCACATACATGAGCGTCGCGCTCGCCGAAGGCAGCGGCGTGGTCGACGCGGTGCCCGACGACCTCGACCTGCTGCGCCGCACGCTGTCGGCGCGGGTGTACGAGGTGGCGCGCGAAACCCCGCTGCAGCCAGCCACCCTGCTCTCCGCCCGGCTGGGCCGCAGGGTGCTGCTCAAGCGCGAGGACCTGCAAAGCGTGTTCTCGTTCAAGCTGCGCGGCGCCTACAACAAGATGGCGCAACTCGACGCCGCGCAACGCGCGCGCGGGGTGATCGCCGCCTCCGCCGGCAACCACGCCCAAGGCGTGGCCTTGGCAGCCGCCAGGCTCGGGCTGCATGCCGTGATCGTGATGCCGCTGACCGCACCGCGGGTGAAGGTGGACGCGGTGCGCCGCATTGGCGGCGACGCCGTGCAGGTCGTGCTCGAAGGCGATTCCTACGACGACGCCCAGGCCGCCGCCGCGCGCCTCCAGGGGGAGCGCGGGCTGGTCTTCGTGCACCCGTTCGACGACCTGGACGTGATTGCCGGTCAGGCCACCGTGGGCGTGGAGATCCTGCGCCAGTGCGCCGCGCCCGAGGCCGTGTTCGTGCCGGTGGGCGGCGGCGGCCTCGCTGCCGGGGTGGCCAGTTACATCAAGACGCTATCGCCGCAGACCCGGCTGATCGGCGTGCAGGCCGAGGATTCCGACGCCATGGCCTCTTCGCTGGCTTGCGGCGAGCGCGTCACGCTGCCTGCGGTGGGCCTGTTTGCCGACGGCACCGCGGTCAAGCGGGTGGGTCGCCTCACCTATGCGTTGTGCCGGCGCCACCTCGACGGCATGCTGCGCGTCAATGGCGATGCGCTGTGCGCCGCCATCCGCGACATCTACCAGGAAACCCGCAGCGTGCCCGAACCCTCCGGTGCACTGGCGTTGGCCGGCCTGAAGCAATACGTCGCCAGCCACCCCGACGCAGGCGGTGCGCTGGTAGCCGTGGTCTCCGGTGCCAACATGAACTTCGAGCGCCTGCGCCACGTGGCCGAGCGCGCCGAAGCCGGCGACCAAGGCGAGGCGCTGTTCGCGGTGACCGTCCCCGAGGAGCGCGGCAGCCTGCGCCGCTTTTGCGCCGCGCTGGGCCGCCACGCCATCACCGAGTTCAACTACCGCATCGGCGACGCCGCCCAGGCACAGATCTTCGTCGGCGTGCAGACCGGCAACCGCGACGCGCGCGAGGCGCTGGCCGGCAGCTTCCGCGGCCAGGGCTTCGCCGTGCTCGACCTGTCCGATGACGAGCTGGCCAAGCTGCACCTGCGCCACATGGTAGGCGGCCGCTCACCACTGGCGCACAGCGAGCACCTGTACCGCTTCGACTTCCCGGAGCGTCCCGGCGCCCTGCCCGACTTCCTCGCCCGCCTGCACCCCGGCTGGAACATCAGCCTGTTCCACTACCGCAACCACGGCGCCGACCACGGCCGCATCCTGGTCGGCCTGCAGGTACCCGATGCCGAACTCGCGGACTGCCGCCATCGCCTCGCGGCCCTGGGCTACCCGTATTGCGACGAAAGCGAAAACCCGGCCTATCGCCTGCTGTTGCGCGAGTAGCCGCGGCTTCGGGCGGCCGCCGGATGTCAGGTCTTCAACGGCCCGGCAGGCTGGTAGGTGTTGAGGAGGATGCCGGCGGACAGGGTCTGGGTACTCGCCAACTCGAACGAGCGCGGCCGGGTACCCTCGGCAATGAGGCGCTTGCCCGTGCCCAGCACGACCGGATAGACGATCAGCAAGAGCTCGTCGACCAGCCCGTAATTGAGCAGGGTCGAGGTCAGGGTGGAGCTGCCCCACAAGATGAGGTCCGGGCCGTCCTGCTCCTTGACCCGGTGCACGTCCCCGACGAGGTCCGGCCCCAGGGCCGTGAACGGGCCCCAGGCCAAGCTTTCCGGACGGTGGGTGGCCACGTATTTCGTGGCCGCGTTGAGGCCCTCGGTCATCGGGCTGTCCGGCGCCTTTGGCCAAAAACCCGACCAGATGTCGTAGGTGCGGCGGCCGAGCAGCAGATCAAAGCGCTCGCCATGCGCGTCCAGGATCGCGTCCCGGCCCTCGGGGGTCCGATAGGGCGCGGTCCAGTTGGCGTACGGGAAATCGCCGTCATCGGCGGAGTGCTGGATCACCCCGTCGAGCGAGATGTGTTCGAAGATCTTGAGCCTGCTCATTCTGGGTTTCGGTTCCTGCTGCCGCGTTCCGACGCCAAATTACAATGCCGGGTCTGGACAGGGCAAACCTCCCGTACCCCTCGGCCACCGCAGGCGGGTGATCCGCGGCACGCATCCGGGCCATGGCCCCGGTCAGCCCGCGGATTTCCTGTGCCCCTACTACACAAGACAGTGCATCGAGCGGGCGGCCATGCCGTCATCCCCGGCACGCTAAAATGCGCGGATGGCTCCTCCTCCCCGCAAACCCCAGCCACGCAAGCGCCAACCTGGCAAGCGGGCAGCCCCGGCAACGCCACCAACCAAGGACAAGGCTCCGGTAAAGGCAAAGCCGGCCGCGCGCAGCCCGGCCCCACGACCAGCCGACAGTTCCACGCGGGCGACGCGCGTGCTCGGCTGGCTGCTGCGCAAGCTGCCGGCGCAGCATCGCGAGAAGGCGCTGGATTACCTGGTGCTGACGCGCATGGATCGCCCGATCGGCGCGCTACTGCTGCTGTGGCCGACCTGGTGGGCGCTGTGGCTGGCCGCCGGCGACTTCCCGCCATGGAAGCTGCTCGTGATCTTCACCGTCGGCGTGTTCAGCATGCGTGCGGCCGGGTGCGCGATCAACGACTATGCCGACCGCAAGCTCGACCCGCAGGTGCAGCGCACCGCGGGTCGCCCGATCGCCAGTGGGCGGGTGAAGCCGCGCGAAGCTTTGGCGGTGTTTGCCGTATTGCTGGCCATCTCCTTCGTGCTGGTGCTGTTCACCAACGCCTACACCATCAAGCTGGCCTTCGTCGGCGCGGCGCTGGCCGCCGCCTACCCCTTCAGCAAGCGCTACACCGACATGCCGCAAGTGGTGCTCGGCGCGGCGTTCGGCTGGTCGATCCCGATGGCGTTTGCCGCCGTGCTGGACACCGTGCCGGCAATCGGCTGGCTGCTGTTCATCGGCAACATCCTGTGGTCGGTGGTGTACGACACCGAATACGCGATGGTGGACCGCGAGGACGACCGCAAGGCCGGCACGCGGTCCACCGCCCTGCTGTTTGGCGATGCCGACGTGCCAATCATCGCGGTGCTGATGGCGACGCTGATGGCGACCCTGGCCCTGGTCGGCCAGCGTGCCGCCCTGGGCTGGCCGTACTGGGTGAGCCTGTTGGTGGCGGCGGCGTTGTTTGGCTACCAGCTGCGTCTGATCCGCCACCGCGAGCGGGATGCGTGTTTCGCCGCGTTCCGCCACAACAACTGGTTCGGGCTCACCGTATGGGTCGGCATCGCCGTCGCCCTGGCCGTGAAATAAAGTGAAATAAAGGGGACGTGGCAAATTAAATCAGGCGGCCGTTCTCGTTGATACCAGCCAACTGGCTTCCTGATTTAATTTGCCACGTCCCCTTTATTTACGCACGGGCGAGCGCCCAGACGTCCACGCGCCGCACGCCGGATCGCTTGAGCACGCGCACGCATTCCGCCAAGGTGGCGCCGGTCGTCATCACGTCGTCGACCACCGCGACGTGGTCCGGCAAGCGGCTACCGGGCGCGACGGCAAATGCGTGGCGCACATTGCGCCGACGGCTGGCCGCGTCCAGCTCGCTTTGCGCCTGGGTGGCGCGCACGCGATGCAGTGCCTGCGCGTAGAGCGGCAGTCCAAACGCGCGTGCCAGCGGCTTGGCCAGTTCCAGCGCCTGATTGAAACCACGCCGACGCAGCCGCCCACGATGCAGCGGTACCGCCATCACGGCCTGTGGCAAGGCGGACAAGGGTGGCTGTGGCTCACGTTGCCACAGCGTGGCCAGGACCCGACCGGCAGCCAGGTCGCCGGCAAACTTGTAGCGGGCCTCCAGGCGATCCAGCGGCCAGCCATAACGGAACGGCGCCCACGCCGCATCCCATGCCGGCGGGTGCCGCAGGCAGCGCCCGCAGCGGGCAGCGGCTACCGGCAGCGGCAAGGCGCAACGCGCGCAGCAGGATGTATTGCGCGGCATGTCCGCGGCGCAATCGACGCACAAATCGAGGCCAGGCATACCCGGCGCACCGCACAGCAGGCAGTGCCACGGCAACGTGAAACCGTGCACGCCGCGCCAGCCGGCAAACCAGGCGCGTCGGCAGGCCGGATTCACGTCCACACTTCCCGCATCGGGCACAGCAGAGCCGGCAACAGCGCCACGGCGCCGCAAACCGACGACCTGGACGCTGTAGCGGCGGCGACACATTGACGCATGCGATGCACGGGCATCCACCTCGAAACTTGTGCTGCCGATCGAGCGTAACCGGCTGCAGCCCTGCCGTGGGCCGCAGCCGGCGCGCGTCACCCCGACCACGCCGGAGGCTGACGCCAGAATCGGACGCCACCGGCACGACCGCACGCGGTCATCGCCGCGACGTACACTTTCCCGGCCATACACGCCACGCCTGCCGCCACACTCGATCGGCACGTGCCTTCTGCTCAAGGAGGTTGCCCATGACTGAGACCGACCAAGACAAACTCGCCACCTCGACCTGGCCGGGCATTGCCGGCACCGCACTGCGCGTGGCCTTTGGCGTGATCTGGGCCGTCGGCGCGGGACTCACCTGGACCGCGGACTTCGCCAGTCACTATGTCGGCTACCTGCACAACGCGGCCACCGGGCAGCCGGCCTGGTCGGCCTGGTGGTTCGACATGTGGATCGGCCTGGTCACGCCGCACGTGGGCTTCTTCGTCTGGGCCACGCGGATCGCCGAAACCCTGCTGGCGCTGGCGCTGCTGCTGGGCTTCGCACGCAAGATCACCTATATCGTCGGCATCCTGTTCAGCCTGCTGATCTGGAGTACCGCCGAGGGTTTCAGTGGCCCCTACTCGGTGGGCGCGACCAACATCGGCGCGGCCATCAGCTACGTGCTGATCTTCGCCGCGCTGATCGTCATCAACCTGCGCTCCGGCACCAGCCCCTACAGCCTCGACTACCTGATCGAGAGCCGCTGGCCAAGCTGGCGGCGGTTCTCCGAATGGAATCCGCGCGTGCCGCTGGAGCAGATCCGGCGCGTGTCGTGGCGCGTGCAGGGTCCGGCGCTGGCCGGCGTGCTGGTATTGGTGGCCTTGCTGCTGGCCGGCCTGCACAGTGCATTGAACGTGCGCTCGGCCAGCCCGGTTGCAGCCGCTGCGGCGGTGTCGCCGCTGTCGCTGGCTTCGCCCGAACCGATCAAGCAGGCCCGAGACGCCCGCCTGCCGCCGCTGGAACCCGGCGATACCGTGGAAGTGCACATCATCTCCAGCGACGACACGGTGGAGATCGCCAGCGGCGTGCAGTACCAGGCCTGGACGTTCGGCAAGACCGTACCCGGCCCGGTGATCCACGTGCGCCAGGGCCAGACGGTGAACTTCACCCTCACCAACCGCGGCACCATGCAGCACTCGATCGACTTCCATTCGGCAATCACGCCGCCCAGCCTGCATTACGTGGACATCATGCCGGGCGAGTCGATCAAGTTCTCGTTCGAGGCCAAGGTGCCCGGTGCGTTTCTTTACCACTGCGGCACGCCATCGACGCTGCTGCACATCGGCAATGGCATGTATGGCGCAATCATCGTCGACCCGGCCACGCCGCTGCCGCCGGCCACCGAAAGCTACGTGCTGGTGCAGGGCGAGTGGTACACCCAGCAGGTCTCCGGCACGCTGATGGCCGGCAACTACGAGAAGATGCAGGCTATCCAGCCCGACGAGGTGGTGTTCAACGGCGCCGCCTTCCAGTACGTCGCCCACCCGCTGACCGCCAAGCCTGGCGACCTCGTGCGCCTGTACGTGGTCAACGCCGGGCCGAGCCTTTGGAGCGCGTTCCACGTCATCGGCGGCATCTTCGACAAGGTTTACCCCGGTGGCAACCCCGCACAGGCGATCGATGGCGTCTCCACTTACAGCGTGGGTCCGGGCGAGGGCGCGGTGTTCGACCTGACGCTGGACGAGCCGGGCAACTATCCGTTCGTGGACCACTCGATGGCGCACGCGGTGCTTGGCGCGCAAGGGATCCTGCAGATCACGAAGCCCGGCGAAGCGCTGGCGGCACCGCCGATCAGCAAGGCGCCCGTTGACGAGTCCGCGGCGGCGCCGCCGCCGGCCGCGACCGGCCCGTACAAATTCGATCCAGCACGCGGCGCCACACTGTATGCCACCTACTGCTCGGCCTGCCACCAGCCCACTGGCATGGGCCTGCCCGGCGCGTTCCCGCCGCTCAAGGGCAACAAGGCCGTCCTGGATGCCGACCCGGCCAAGCAACTTGACGTGATCCTGCACGGACTCCAGGGCGAAGCCATCGACGGGGTGAGCTACCCGAGCGCCATGGCACCGTTTGCCGCAATCCTCAATGATGCCGACATCGCCGACATCGCCAACCACGAGCGCGTTTCCTGGGGCAACCAGGGTAAACCCATCACCGCCGACCAGGTGAAGGCGGTGCGTGACAAGGCGCAATAGGTCGCGATCACAGTGCGGCTGGGCCTGATGCACGACAGGGCCCGGCCGCAAGCGCCCGGTATAATCGGCGGCCCACCGTTGCCTTCCTGCAGGAGCCCGCTCGTGGGCAATGCCTTTTTGTCCCGAATGAATCCAGGTGCGAGCATCGCTCGCCCCCCAGGGACTCCCATCGGGGACTGGCAGGTAGGCGGCGATGCCCTGGACGCTGCGGCATGAGCGATTTCCTGCTCGACCTGCCCCAGGTGCGCCGGCGCGCGGCGCGTGCCGCAGCCACCTTCGAACAGCACGACGCGCTCGAGCGCGAGGTCGAGCAGCTGCTGCTCGACCGCCTGGGCTTCTACCTGCAAACCCCGCAGCGCATCGTCGATGTTGGCGCCGGCACCGGTCGCGGCACGGCGGCGCTCAAGAAGCGCTATCCGAAAGCCGAAGTCATCGCCATCGACATCGCCGTGCCCATGCTGCACGCGGCGCGCCATCACAGCAGTTGGCTGCGGCCCTTCCTGCGCGTGGCTGCCGAAGCCACCACGCTGCCGCTGGCCGACGACAGCGTCGACATCCTGCACGCCAACCTGTGCTTCCAGTGGGTCAACGACCTGGCGGCGCTGTTTGCCGAATGCACGCGCGTGCTCAAGCCGGGGGGCTTCCTGGTGTTCTCCACGCTGGGCCCGGACACGCTCAAGGAGTTGCGCGCGGCCTGGGCCGAGGTGGACGAAGCCTCGCACGTCAGCCGCTTCCTGGACATGCACGACGTCGGCGACGCGGTGCTCGCCGCCGGCCTGCGCGATCCGGTGCTGGACGTCCAGTACATCACCCTGACCTACAGCCAGCCGCGCAAGCTGCTGGAGGAACTGCGCGGACTGGGCGCGACCCACGCCGACCAGGCCCGCCGCCGCACGCTCACCGGCAAGACCCGCTACCGCGCCATGCTGGCGGCCTACGCGGCGACATGCAAGGACGGCCACACACCCGCAACCTGCGAGGTGGTCACCGCCCACGCATGGGGGCCACCACCCGGCCAGGCCCGCCGCAGCGCCGGGGTGGAAATCGCCAGCTTCTCGGTGGACAGTTTGCGTGGCTCGCGCCGGAAGCGGTAACGTTCCCGCACGCGGCGACATTCAGGCCCACCTGTGACTTGTGGGGCATGAGTTGGGGATGCCGATCGCGCACACTGGTCCACGTCCGACCGCTGCGATGCCGTGGCCGGCTGTCCACCGTCTTCCACGACCCAAGGGGATCCCATGAACTCCAAGCGCATTCGCGTCACTGTAGGCGTCATGTTGTTGTGCGGGGCATCCGCGCTGATGGCATTGCCCGCTGTCGCACAGTCCAGCGACAAGGCTGCCAACGCTGGCAGCTCCTCCACTGCCAACGCAAACGAACTGGTGCAGCAACTGCTGAAACCGCTGACCGCCACCACGCGCGGCACGGTCAGCGTCGAAGGCAAGTCGGTCAGCTACGCTGCCGTCGCCGGCACCCTGGTGGTGAATGGCACCGGCAACGACGAGGCGACGCCGCAGGTGGCCATGGGCTACTTCGCCTACTTCAAGGAAGGTGCGGACCGCGCCAAGCGGCCGATCACCTTCATCTACAACGGCGGCCCGGGCTCGTCCACGATGTGGCTGCACATGGGCGCGTGGGGTCCAAAACGGGTAGTCACCAACGACCACACGCACACCCCGGCCGCGCCCTACCAGTTGGTCAACAACGACTACAGCCTGCTCGACGCCAGTGACCTGGTCTTCATCGACATGCCCGGCACCGGGTTTGGCCGCCTGTTGGCGCAAGGCAAGGACGCGCAGGAGCGCGCCAAGAGCCACAAGGAGCTCGCCGGCAAGACCTGGGGCGTCGATGCCGATGGCCAGACCTTTGCCCGCTTCATCACCCAGTTCCTGTCCAAGTACAACCGCTGGAACTCGCCCAAGTACCTGTTTGGCGAAAGCTACGGCACCACACGTTCGGCGGTGCTGGCAGCCGACCTGGAAACGCGCCACAACGTCGACTTGAACGGCGTCATCCTGCTCTCGCAAATCCTGAACTTCGGCACCAGCGTCGACGGCGCGGACATGAGCCCCGGCAACGACCTGCCTTATGTCCTGGCCTTGCCGACCTATGCGGCCACGGCCTGGTTCCACCACAAGCTGCCGAAATATGACAAGGGCGGTTTGCGCCCCCTGCTCGAGGCGGCGAACAAGTTTGGTCGCGACGAATACCAGCCGGCCCTGTACGCCGGCGCCACCCTGAGCGATGCCAAACGCAAGGAGATTGCCGGCAAGCTGCATGACTTCATCGGCCTGCCGGTGGACTACCTGCTGAAGGCCAACCTGCGCGTGACCGGCGGCATGTTCGAACACGAACTGCAGGTCGACGGCGACCTGGCCACCGGACGCCTGGATACGCGCTTCTCCGGCCCAGCCATGGATCCCATGGGCAAGGAAACCGATTACGACCCGCAATCGGCGGCGATCAGCGCTGCCTACGTCGGCGCGTTCAACGACTACGTGCGCACCGAGCTCAAGTTCGGCGACGGCCTGGTGTACCGCCCGTCGGCCTATGGCGCCACCGACTTCGACTGGAACATGAAGCACAAGGCACCCGGCGCACGCTACCCGTCGGAAGGCGCGCTCAACGTGCTGCCTGACCTGGCCGCCGCGATGAAGTACAACCCGAACCTGAAGGTGATGCTGCTGGGCGGCTTCTACGACCTGGCCACCCCTTACTACGCCGCGGTCTACGAGCTGGAACACCTGCAGATTCCGCAGTTCCTGCGCCAGAACATCAGCTACGCGTTTTACCCCTCCGGGCACATGGTGTACGCGCACCTGCCGTCGCTGGAGGCCATGCATGACCACGTGGTCAAGTTCATCGAGGCCACGGACAACCAGAAGCGCTGAAGCCGGAGAGCTCCCCAGCGTATCCAGGGGCGGTACCGACCAGCTTCGGTACCGGCCCTTTTTTCGTGCGTCAGGGCAGCACGGAACCTGCACGCGCCGGACCTGCCCCTTTCAGGTAATCCATCTTTGTAGTGTGACCGACCTGCATGTGGTCGGCGCCGTTGCACTTGCTCATGATCTGGTTGTAGTACACCCCATAACGACGGTTGGCCTCGACCTGGTCGCCATGCGGCAGGTCCTCGAACATGCGGCCGGAAATGCTCGCATCCACGGTGTCGGTGTGGTTGGCCTGGGCCGCGCGGTAGGCCGCACGATCCGCCTCGAGGTTCGTGCGCTGCGCGGCGCTCACCCCGGTACCCGAGGCCAGGCGTTCGTCGATCACGTCGGCCCACATCCTGGCGTGGTAGCCCTTGAGCGGGGCCATGCAGTCGGTCACCGTGTCCATGTAGTCGAGGCAGCCTGCGCCAAGGGCGCCACAGTTCTTGTGCCTGGCACCCGCCTGCCCCTGCTGCCCCTGTTGTCCGTCCTGTCCCAGCAGCTCCTGCTTGGCCGCCTGGGCCGACTTGACTGTCTGGGTTGCCTCCTGGATTTCCTGCGTGGCGTTCTTGAGCCTGTCCAGCAGCGATTGTGCCGATGCCGGTGCGGAAAGGACCGCCGTGGCCGCGAGCACGAGCAACAGGCTGGTGATGGCGAAGGTCGAACGGGTTTTGCTCATGACGGAATTCCTCTGCATGGATGACTGGACGAGCCAGCTGGGTGTTGTCGGCAACGCCCCGCACAGGCACTCGATTACTGCTTTTTCATCTTTCCCCACGGTGTGTCGAGGGAGCCGTCGGCGTTGCGCGTCAGCACCAGATTGCCCTCGGGCGACTGCAGCACGACCTTGTTGCCGTCGGTGCTGTAATTCAGCTCCCGCGTCGCATTCAGCAGGGTTGCGTACGCCTTGCCCGACTCGAACTTGATCGTGCCCATGTCGCCTGCATAGGTGCCGCTGATGCTGCTGCCGCACGCTGCCAGCAGCAGCGCGACAAGCACGGCGGCGCAATGTCTGGCGTGAATGCCCATAGGTCCCTCCTCGCGATGCCCAGGTAGGTACCGGGGCCAGCGCCCCGGTGAACAATCAGCCGCCGATCAGGCCGCGCTTGAGGCCGAGCGCGGCCAGCACCAGCGCCGTCGCCACTGAGAGGTAGAAGCCGAAGCCGACGCTGAACATGTCGGACATGCCACTCACCATGCCGCCACCCAACGAGTCGAGCGTATGGAGTACCGAGTAGGCCGCCCACAGCACCGCCAGCAGCGGCACCAGCAGCGCGAACCAGGCCACCTGGGTACGCCAGAAGAACGGTATCGCGATGCTGGCGTAGGCGAGCAGCAGCAACACCTTGATCATGCCGCCGCCACCGGCGCCGACCTGGGCCATCAGGCTGGCAATGTCGAACAGCGACTTGCCCATGCTGGCGCCCATCATCGACACCGACACCGCGTCGAACGCCAGCGTGCCGAGCAGGAACAGTACCCATGCGCCGAGCATCGGCTTGCCGAAAAAGTCCACGATCGAGCCGCCCGCCACACCGCCGCTTCCGCCCGCAGCGTTTGCCGCGCCGTCCGGTGCCGGGCCACCCGGGGCCGCAGCCGCGGCCGTGCCGGCGGCGGCCGGTATCGACGCGCGCAGCTTGGTCAACGATGCGCCAAACTTGCCGCCCAATTCCGCGGCCTTCTCCCTGAGCAGCACGTCTTCGCCCACGGCCGTGACCGACGCAATCGCGTCTCCCTCGAACACGAGCTCCACGGTCCGGTTGACGCCCGGCGCGCTGTCCCCCCGCCAGTCGGCCAGGGCGAACCGGTATTGCCTGCCGTCTGCCACGATCGTGCCACTGCCATCGGCGCCGTTGTACTGGATGATCTTGCCTCGCATGGTCGTATCTCCTGTTGCTGACTGTGGTGGGTGAAGGCACTCAGCGCGGCGGCACGTGCACCCGCACGCTGGCCGGCTGCTGGTAGGGAAAGCCCATGTCGGCGAGCACGGCCCACTGCCGCACCGGACCGGGCACGGCGGCATAACCGCTGCCGGCGGTCGGATCCTGGTCGAGGTAGATGTCGGTGTGCCCACGGCTGTGGATGGCTACCGTGACGGCGCCGGAATAGAGGTTCACGCTCACGATCGCGTTTTCCTCGGGACCCTGGTGCGGGGCGTTGCCGCGCAGCACGAGGCTGCAGTCGATCAGGTCGATCGGGCCGGCGACGTCCAGGTTGCGTTCGAGATGCTGGCGCAGCGCCGTGGGCAACTGCTGCAGGCGCGCGGCGACGGCCGGCGCGGCCAGGAGATTCTTGTCGCCGACGTAGTTGCCGGCGTACGCCTGCATGGCGGCGAGCTTGCCGGTGCACGCCGCCGAGGCCGCAAGGGGCCACGCAATCGACACCAGCAGCACGGCCCACACCGGGTTGCGGCAGATGCTGCGGATGGCATGGACGATGTGGTGCACAGGTTCTCCTTCTCCCCGGCCGGGTGGCGGACGGGTCAGTAGTGGTGGCATCTGGCGAGCGCGGCCTGGGTCGCGGCGGTGGAGTTGTCCAGCGAAATCTCGCCCTGCATGGCGCCGTTGATGCGCAGGTAGGACAGCTCCGCGAGCCGTGCCAGTTCGCTCGTGGTGGGGGTGCTGCCGCGGTGCGCCAGCCATGCGGGCAGATCCGAGCCGGACAGGTCGGCGAGCCACATCGTCGCGTCGCGGTTGCCCTGATGCATCGGTACGTTCACGGTCCAGCCGCGGAAGACGAAGGTCAGCGTCACCGGGCCTGCGGGCTGGCGCATTTTCGTCACCATCGCCAGCAGCGGCTTGCCTGCGTTGCAGAACACGCTGACGGTCTTGATCACCGAGTCGATCGGTGCGGCCAGCGCCACCACGCGGTCCCCGGCCTGACGGGTCTGCCACGCAGGCGCACCGCCACCTGGCTGGTCCGCCTTGTCGATGCCGTACTCCTTGCCGTTCCACTTCCACACCGGGCTGTCGCCGCCGTATTGCAGGTCGTGCATGCCGTGGTGCACGGTGGGCAGCACATCGATCTCGCCGTAGAAGTTCGGCAGCCCGATTCCCGTGCCGGCATAGCCGTGCGGGGTCGCCATCACGATCAACCCGCTGCAACCGGCGGAACCGCAAAAGGAGATGTCGCTGTACTGGACGATCAGATCGGGGCGCCCGTCGCCATCGAGGTCGGCCAGTGCCACGTCGTAGCCACCCTGCTCAGGTTGGATGAACTCCTTGATGTCACTGGCTGCCGCGTGCCTGATCGCAGCGGTCTGCGCCGGGGTCGGCTTGATCGCGTCCTTGCCGACGTTGATTTTCTGTGTGGTGGCGACCGTCTGCGTGCCGTTGCCGGGTGAGGCGGGCGTCGTCGCCGACACGGCAGCCATTGCCCACAGCGTGCACGCGACCAGGGTCAGGGCCAGCCAGCAGACCTGTAGCCGCTGGGAGGCCTTCATGGCCATGCCCTTCGCTGTTGGGTGACGCTCAATCCCAGGGCCATCCCGCCAGCAGCGCACAGGACGCCGCCAAGCCCAGCACCAGCAGGGCCACCACGTAGGGCACGATGCCGGCACGCGAGGCCACGTAGTAGCTCACGAACTCGGCTTCCGACAGGCGTGCCTCGGCGATTTCCGGACGTTCGCGCCGGATCCATGCGTAGGCGGCGTGTGCCTGGCACTCGCCCACCCCGCGGTGGTGCCACACGTAGGCCCGCCAGCCTCCCGTCGCCAGAAACACGACGGCGGCCGCGCACAACAGCAGCGCCCATGCACCGATCATGTCGACCCGCTCCTCGCGCCATCGCGGCGGTGGGCTGTCGCCGGCAAACCTGGCCTGCTGGCGAAAGCCTGTTCATGCGCACAGGACCTGCAACGCTTGCCCGGTTTTCATGCACGTCCCCGGTGGCAGTGGTGGCCGCTGGACTGGCCTTGGCGACATTGCGCGCCCGGGCGGGCAAAAAGTCGTCACGACCGTCTAACGGATCACTAACGGCGCCCATCCGCCCCCACCGGAGCCAGGTGCGACAGGCGCGCACCTGGGAGCCTGGGCCGTAGAAATCTCCTGGGCTGCAAAAGCGCCTGCGTGGTCCATATTTCCGCCGACTCTTGGTCCATGGAACCACCGTGGACCAGCGAATCGTCGAAAATCTGTCCTCACGCAGCCACTTTTTCGCCTCGAAAGTTTCTGCGGCCCAGGCTCCTGGTGCACAATCGCCAGTCAAGGCGCAGGGCTGGGGGCAGGCGTGGACAGCGCGGAACATTCCGAACGGCTGCTGTACCTGTATCGCTTCGACGATGCCGAATTCGACGAGGCACGGGTCAGGCTGCGCGTGGCTGGTGAGCGCGTGGAGCTGGAACAGCGGCCCCTGCAGGTGCTGGCATTGCTGCTGCAGCATGCGGACGAAGTGGTGACGCGTGCCGACCTGTTCGACACGGTGTGGGCAGGCCGGCCCACCGTGGACAATGTGCTGGCCAATGCGGTCGCCAAGTTGCGCAAGGCGCTCGGCGCCGCGTCTGCACGCATCGTCAATGTGCCGCGTATCGGCTATCGCCTGCGCGGACCCGTCGAGCGCATGGTGACCGGACGGCGCGCCGGCGGTACCGGCGAACTGGCGGTCGGACAGGCGGTGCCTGGCCGGGAACACTTCCACCTCGTTGAATGCCTGGACCCGTCGGGGGGCGGTTCGGTATGGCTGGCACGCCACGAGAAGACCGGCGAACCGCGCGTGTACAAGTTCGCCATCGATGGCGAACGGTTGGCCGCATTGAAGCGCGAGGTCACGATCTACCGCGTGCTGCGGGAAAGCCTTGGCGAGCGCGATGACCGGGTGCGCCTGTTCGACTGGAACTTCGACGCGCCGCCGTTCTTTCTGGAATGCGAATACGCGGGGCGTGACCTGACACGCTGGGCGGAGGACGATCCGGCCTTCGCCACCGCCCCATGCGAGCGGCGGATCGCCTGGTTCATCGACATCGCCGAGGCCGTCGCTGCCGCACACGGTGCCGGCGTGCTGCACAAGGATCTGAAGCCCGCCAACGTGCTGGTGGCACCGCGCGGCACGGGCTGGCGCTTCCGCGTCACCGACTTCGGCAGCGGGCGCCTGCTCGAATCCGGCCGACTGCAGGACCTGGGCATCACCGGCCTGGGCCTGACCGTCACCAGCGCGTTGACCGGGGATTCCGGTGTGACCGTGCTGTACCTCGCCCCGGAACTGTTGGCAGGCCAGGCACACTCGGTGCGCAGCGACGTGTACGCGCTGGGCCTGATGCTGTTCCAGATGGCCGTCGGCGACCTGCGCCGCACGCTGGCGCCGGGTTGGGAACAGGACATCGACGACGAGCTGTTGCGCGAGGACATCGCCGCCGCCACCAATGGCGATCCGCAGCGCCGGCTGCAAAGCGTCGACGAGCTGGTGCAGCGCCTGCGCAGCCGCGAGGCGCGCGCGCTGGAGCGCAGGCGCCTGCGCGAATCGGATGCCCGCGCGCTCACCGCCGAGCGCCTGCTGGA